>JADMIO011638350.1_pt1 | contig 56619 bp, 104 predicted proteins | sample 8958161 | NCBI WGS metagenome assembly JADMIO01 (sample SAMN16585339, study PRJNA669376) | soil metagenome | isolation source: Crop rotation soil | place: USA: Cullars Rotation, Alabama | collected 2011
GCCGCGACTTCAAGTCACGTGAATTCCAAGCTTCGGATCCCACTGTGCTGGAAAGGATCTACATGAACGACATTTCGATCCATGTAGCGACGGGTGATGTCAACGCTGTGCGGGTGTCGGCGTCGGCATGGAGACTGCCATCGGTCAATAATGGTATCGCCGTTCGTGCTCAGGGCTGGAATAAGCAGATTGCGAATGCGGATCTGCCAGCATTCGCTCAGTTCTACGACCCGTTGACATCTGAGGGTTCACGAGTCGGTGATACAACCCGCGTCCAAGGCCCGATTCAACTGGCAGGCATCTTCCGCTGCTATCTTCAGTCGACCTGCACATCGTTGACCGGGATCGAACAGGAATCGCTGTCCGATGACGAGAACGGAGAAACCGCCGACGAACCAAAACAGGCAACCGACATTCGGATCGTGCCAGCGGTGCCGACAACAGCGGTCTCGTACTACTCGGCCAATCAGAAGACGAACACGTATGCGATGCACCAGATGGAGTCACACTACCTCACGAGGCCGAACCGTGTGGCAATGCCGATTGCACGAGCAGCATGGACTGGCAGCGGCCCCGATGTGCGGGAAACGGTCACGACTCCACGGCTGACGCAATCGATGACGTTTCGGATCGTCCGCATCTCGGCAGATCGAATCGGGGCATGGCCGGAATTCCCGAACGGCGAGACGATGGACGGCATCTCAACCTCACCGGGGAGCGGGTACGCCACGCCTTACGGAAGTGCCTATCCGCCGATTCCGCAGAAGCTGCTCAATGTTCGGTTGCTGGCTCGTAACGAAGTGGTTTCGGCGAATGGAGTTTCCCTGTATCATGCCGAATGGGAAGCGGTCTACGTACTGCTACGTGCTCCGACTCAATCGGAACTGCTGAAGATCGGGCAGGCTAAATGGAAGACTGGCACGGGAACGCTTTCGAATTCCACATTGACGGATAGTCCTTACCCATGACTAGGAGATTGCGATGCATTACCGAAACGGCCGAGAAGCGAAGAACGGCGACAAGATCGTGCAACTATCTCTGATGACCGGGCAAGAAGGGCAAGTTGTCACGTTCGGCGTGCTGCACAGTGCGACTCCCGGCAACGACTTCTGCAACGGAGTAATTGCACCCGCTCAGGACATTCGTGCTGGTGCTTGTCTGTGTGATTGCCTGCATGTCGATGACCTTGCTGTCATCCTTAAAGAACACGGCTTGGACAAACGGCCTGCCGGGAAGTAACCATGTCTAGCGGCTTCGGTTCATCCGCGAATGTCTGCCCAACAGACCAAGCAACACTGCTGCAAGCAGTCGTGCAGAAACTCCGCACAGAGATTGCTCAGTTTGCGACCGAAACAACCTGCTTCGTGTCCGATGAACCGTGGCCGTCCGTCTCGGTGAACGACAATCTGTTTTGCACGGTCTGCCCGCTGTCGGATACGTTCGATCCGAATACGCCGGTCGGGGCTGGTGAGTTCGGGATCGTGGAAGTCTCGGAGTTTCAGGTTTCGGTCTGGTCGCGAATCGAGACAGACCAATTGGAGCGGGCAACGCTCGCCTTTCTCGATGATGAACGCGGCTTGCTGATCCTCAAGAAAGCCGTCCTGAAATGCCTTGCAGGTCAGCAGCTGTTCTCCGACTATCCCACGGACACGCTACCGCTCTTGATCGAATACTGTCGACCGACTTCCGCCAAGCATCCACCATCACGGCAGCATACCGACGATTTCAGTTCATTCGGCATTGTGTTCGAAGCCCCGTTTTATTGGGATCTGACATGACAGACACGATTCCTTCAGGGTGGTTTGGAACGCCGCATCCGAAGCCGTCCGAACCGATGGTTGGCGATGAAGACTTCCCCGAAGTCGAACCGCTTCCAAAAGAACCGCTGCCCACTGAACCGAGCGAAACCGAGGAGTACGAATGACCGTCACCAGAACGCTCAACAGCGTCACATCCATCAATCAGACGAACCTGAGCGAGACGACAACCGACTCGGCGGACCCGAACAACTCGCAGTCGTCTGCATTCGTGCAAGGGACTCAGCGGAGATACGACGGTACGACCGGGCCGATTGTGACCAAAGCCTACCATCGCAAGATCACGCTAGTTGCTGGTGCCGCCACGCTCGATTTGACGGCCCTCGTCGATACCGATCTGACGATTGACATGACCGGCCTCAAACTGCGGGAAATGTTTCTCGTGTCGGATTCCGCGAACGCCAATTCCATCACGGTCCAGCCGGGGGCGTCCAACGGATACACGGGCTGGGGCATCGGTACGCAGGGGCTGATTCTCGGCACAGCGAATGACGAACACAAACTCGGGCCTCTGTATGGCGGCATCGCGGTCGACGGGACTCACAAGAATATCGATATCGTCGGAACGGGAACGCAAAAGGTGTTCGTCTCGATGCTGTTTGGGACGTGACAACCGATGATCAAGTTCGCGGGCGTGGAGCTAGTACTGGAAGACTTCGACGGCGAAGTAGATAAGTACGTCCAGCAATATCTCGAATGGCCGATCTCACTGGTCAATCCCCCCGGACGCATGATCGATAGCCGGTCCAGAATCCAGCGTCCCAAATGGCCCGAAGCTCCGCGACTCAGGCCGAACCAACTCTACATCCCGTCCGGGGCAACCCGCTGGTCGCAGTTCATCGGACTGGCCGACACCAGCATGAAGGACGCGATTCTGGTTGCGGTCGGTTCCCGCGTGGCGACTGCCGATCTCGAAATCAATCTGGACGACAACCAGACGATCAACGTCGTCATGGGAGCGACGGTCGACAGCACGTTTGAGTTGCAGGACACGATCACGGCTCAGATGTACCTGCTGCCTCCCGTGCCGATCACGATTGATGCCGAGACGCTGTGGATCATTCCACTGGTCGACGAGCGGTACTGGTGGCAGGCGAACGAATTCAAAGCCAACGGCGATACATGGGATTTATTGCTCGCGGAAATCGGTCTCAGTCTCGGCGTGGATTTACCGACAGATGATTCGGCAGCGATCAGCGAAAGCTACGAAGCTCCCGATCCGTGTTTCTTCAATGACGCCCCGATCAATACTGCCGCCGCGTTGGATCTGCTCTGCTGGTCGACCAACAAACGGCTCGCGCCCTTCGTACTCGGCCAAAGCTGGATGCTTCGTTCCAAGGTGACGGCCTCAAGCCTCTACACAGCCCAATGCGACAAGCAGAATACGCACTACTACGCGGGCGGGGCGAATGCGGGCGGGGATTATTGGGTCTCGCGTTGCGGGGATGTTCCAAACACGATTGATGTATTGTTCGACAACGATCTCGGGTTGGATTTCACATCCTCGCAAACTGCTGCTCCCCCGTGGGCAGGTGGTGGAACGCTTCATGTCAAATGCCCTGCGATCCATACTCATTCGAACGACATCGATCTCGGGAACCTCGCGGCATTGTGGGCGGCGGACTTTTGGGAGTGGGCCGGGCAGAGGTTCAGTTGGTCGTGGAATCGTCTGCTCTCATGGCGGTTTACCGGCTTCGAAGACTACTTGCTGATCGATCAATCCCGCATGTGCGGACCAGTGGACGAGAGCGAAGACGCCGATCAGACGCAGGGCGTGTACGTTTGCCGGACGTTCGTGAAGTCACTGCCTCCGCTCGGCTGGGGAGCGGATTTTCTGCCGATCCAACTCGACGCCTACAAGGCTCGCGTCTGCGGCGAAGTCGTGCCGATGCTGGCTCTGTCGGACTTCGGGCAACTGTACGCCTACGAATGCAATAACGACGGGAACTTCGACGCTCCGATTGCTCTGTGTTCGCGGCTGAAACTCGACCCGCTGGCACACGGGAAAGCGACCTACATTCGGCAAGATGGCTGGGCGGAATGCGTCTGGTTCCCGACCGGGATGAACAACTGCCAAGGGATTCAGATCGACTGCGGGACGCTCATCTGGGCGCGGTACAATGACCAGTCGGGACGGATGGAAGTTGTCTCGGTTGCCTCAGATTACAACGCGGTCATCCCCGATCAGTGCAAGTGCCAGAAGTTCGGGTATGCAACGTGGCGAGTCGTGGCCGGTCCGGCGTGGGAGCTTGTCGAAAACCGCTGCTCCGGTTGTTATGACTCGGGTACGCGATTCCCGGCATTTGACGGCTCGATTACCGATCTGCGATTCATGCCGACATCGCTCAATGCGGATTGGCTGTCGACGCCGGGCGGCACTCCTGATGCCAGTTGGATCGGAACCGGAAAATACTATGTGACCTGCTGCAACGAGACGGATGTTCCCTGCGATCCAACGTGCGGCAATTGCTGCTTCACGCTCGATTGGGCATGGAATGGTTCATTGGCGGCGAATTGGTGTGATCTGACGGACTTCACGCAGTTCCTGACGCAGCAGTCGGACTCGTGCGGGCCGAAATGCTCGTGGAGCGGCACGACCTCCACGCCGAGTGATGGTTGCGTACTCGGTCGATCTACGGGAGCGACAGGCGACGGTTGCGATGCGGGTTACTGCCAATGGTTCGTCACGCCGGGGCCGGATTATCCAGACGGCACGACCTACCGCGACTTTACGCATTCATGGACCCGCAATCCCGACTATCTGCCGAGCGGAATAGAAGGCTGCGGAACGTGCGTGAGTTGCCCGACAGATTGCTCGTGCATTGAACCAACCACGACGGCAGATGCCTGGCTCGCCGCTCACGATTCAGGTTCTGGCGTCGTTGCTCCGGGTTATTACACCTGCTACGGAACGGTCTGCGATGGTGATGGAACGCTCGTGCAAGTAGTCGCGAGCGGGAATGCGTTCGTCTGTGCGGATGGCGTGACGAATGGCTGGTCAGTCGCCCTGAATCTCTCTGGAAGTACGCTATCCTTCGTCGCCTCGTGCAGTGGGCTACGCTGCTCCGTCTCAGGCTATTACACGCTCGACAATCCCGCGACATGCGACGAAGCCACGCTCACGGCCAGCGGACCGACGATCACTTCGGGAGCCTCCTGCCCGTTGGTCGACGTGCTGCCAACATCAATCACGATCACGCAGGTTACTTGCGACGGCCATCCATTGGGGCGATGCTGCTACACGACGGAATCGGGCGGGAACTGCATCGACAGCATTTCGGAAGCGGACTGCATGGCGATTGCGGGGATCGACAAGTGCTGGAATGAGCAAGTTGCCGGATTGCCAGATTGTGCCGGTGGAAATTCCAACGGTTGCTCGAACTGTGAAACCAGTTCCACCACAACTTCAAGTACGACGACCAGCAGCACAACCTCCAGCAGTTCCACGACGAGTTCCACCACGACAACGACAACCAGCAGCACGACGAGTTCTACAACCACCACCACGACAACCATTCCACCTCCATAGCGAAGAATGAAGGCAATGAGCGAAGTCAAACGGGCATTCGAAAAGATTTACGAAGGGCGACATTGGGGCGACGGTGAAACAGTCAGCGGACCCGGTTCAAGCCTGTTCGCGACCGAGAAGATCCGCGACGAGTTGCCGCGAGTCTTGAAGCGAATCGGCATGCAACCGCCAGATTGGTCGTTGCTGGATATCCCCTGTGGCGATTTCAATTGGATGCGGGAATGCCTTTCTGCTCCAACTTCCGTGCTGCCAGACGGCTATCCGAACCCGGACTATTTCGAGAAATACCCCCTCGTGGCCATGCGGTACATCGGCGGGGATATCGTTCCTGAGTTGATCGACCGCAACCGGAATAAATACCCCGACCGAGACTTCCGCGAACTGGATTTGATTTCGGATGAACTCCCGAAAGTCGATGTCGTCTTCTCCCGCGATTGCCTCGTGCATCTGCCTTATTCAGCGATCAAAAAGGCGATCAAAAACGTCGTTTCCAGCGGGGCAAAGTGGCTCATCACCACGCACTTTCCGGGTCGCGTGAATCACGACATCCCGACAGGCTCATGGCGTCCGCTCGATCTGACCGCCGAACCGTTCTTTCTGCCGCAACCCGAGTACATCATCAATGAGGGTTGCACGGAAGGGAACGGAGCCTATGCGGACAAGTCTCTCGGCGTGTGGTCAATCGATTCCATCCGTGAAGTCGCTGCGAAGTGGAACGACAAACCCAAGTTGACCATCGGCATGGCCACCTATCGGGACTGGCCGGGCGTCTGGGCAACCGTGCAATCGCTGAAATTGCACTCCGGTTGCTGGGGGGAATTCGATGTGATCGTGGTCGACAATGACCCGGAAGGAAAACCGGACCAGCCAAGCGAGAAAAACCACTCATCAAAGGCGAAAGACCTCTGTACGCGACTCGGAATCCGGTACGAGCACTACACGGATGTCATCGGCACTGCGGCGGCAAAGGGTCGAATATTCGAACTGGCCGAAACCCAAGCGGTCATGGTCGTTGATTGCCACGTTTTGTTCCCATCGGGGACGATTTCGCGGCTTCTGGACTTCGTGAACGCCAGCCCCGACTCGAAAGACCTCTGGCAAGGCCCGATTCTGACCGACACTGGGTCGATCATGGCCACGCAGTACGAACCGAAATGGGGTTCGATGATGTATGGGCAGTGGGGAATCACTCCGCTCCCCGAAAACCAGCAACCCTTCGAGATTCAGATGCACGGTTGTGGTCTTTTCGCCTGCAACAAGCACGCATGGCCGGGATTTCACCCACTCCTGCGAGGTTTCGGGCCGGAAGAGGGCCATTTGCACGCCAGAATTCGCAGAAACGGCGGAAAGTGCCTCTGTCTGCCGTTTCTCCAGTGGCAACACCGCTTCGGGAACCCGGATGGCCCTGTGTTGCCGGGAATGAGTCCTGCCGAGCGTTTGCGGGGCTACTTGATCACAATGCTGGACACGGGAGAACCGTCGTTAGCATCGATTCAGGAGCATTTCTCGCACTTCATGCACGCGGAGGAGTTCAACGAGGTTGTACGGACGACTTATGCGGAGATGTCTGGCATCAAAACCGCCCAGCAGTCGACGGAACCAGAACCAGTCGGCACAAAGCTGAAAGAATTGTTCGAAGAACTCGGAGTTACACCGCCCAGCGGATGCAGTTGCACGGCATGGATCAACAAAATGAACGGCGTGGGCGTGAAAGGCTGCAAGGGGGAGAACCGAGCAGAGATTCTGGCTCACCTTTCGAACGCCAGCAAAAAGGCAAGTTGGCTACAAATGGCCAAGATCGGATTGGCGGGATACCTGACCGTCGAAAGCCTGCTGGATGAAGCGATCAGGCGGGCGTCTCTCCGAAGTGTGTAGTTTTACGCATATCGGGAAACAAAGGCGTTTTTTTAGGTTTTCGGCCGAAAGCTACCAATTCCGAACCGCAGCAACTGCCATTGGAAGGACTACAATCCAGACGATCAGGCAGACATGCCACCAATGGAAACGCGACCTACGAATGCGGCGACGACGTGCGAGCAGAGGACCGAGTTTGCCTTGCACCAAAAGCCTGTTGCGGCGGTTCATTACTTGGATTCCACGACCGAAATCGTCGGCACCGGAGCGGTCGAGGTATTGCTCTTGAGCACAAACCCACCGCCAGTATTGCACGGCCCCGGAACTCGTGACCAGACCATAACCCCTGAGCCGGGAGCACGAAAGGTCACGGTCGTTTCCCCGTTCACCTGAGCTAGCGTGACGGTCGACGTCGCATCTTCCCAAGACGTTCCGGTGGAATTCAGGTTCCACGTCGCATCGCCGATCCCATATTGGAACTTCACGAACACCGCCGAACACGGGGCGGCTTCGACCATCGCACAACCCAACAGAACGGCCAGAATCAATCCGAATCGCGCCATGATGCACTCCAGAGACAGGTTTTAGTTACGGTCCACAAGTCGACAACGTAACCAGCGAAGGATTGGATCATACAGATTCTGAAAGGTGCGGGCGAGAAAGATGAGTAGCATATTTCAGGCTTGCCTTATCGCGAGTATCTCAAGCCGCCTCGCCAGATTACTGTCTGGTGCGTCTTCCAATTTCGCCACACAACCAAATATCAGGGCTTGGATTCGAACCAAGGTCTCCGCTGTTCACGGTATCCTCTGCGGCCGCAGGTTCCCGTTAGACGACCCTGATAAATTCTGCGGTCTGTCCCGCATGCCATCGGCCAGTTCTCTCCCTAAGCCAAGGAGCAGCAGCCATCCGTAACAGACCCCAAGCGTGCATGGCGGAAACTGCTGTCTGTGGCCCATGCAGCGGTGAATCACTGACCGCTTTTCTTCCGATAGTAGTATCCGCTGCTAAATTCTGCTGCTTTATCGGCATGCTCTCGGCAGTAGTTGAGCGTGACCGCTGTTTTCCCGCAAGCTCGGCATTTGCCCTGCCGGGCTTTTCGCAGTTGCCACTTTCTCTGACGAGACACAGGCTTATCAGTGAACTCGTCTTTAATTGGCTTCCGTCCACGTTTCGCCATGTTGATCTCCCGTGTTTCAAAATCGGCGGTGCGGGACCATTCCAACGCTGCCCCGCTGTGACACACGTCACCCGCCGATGGTTTGGGCATCTTGCCCGGTGAATCCGTTCTGGCCGTCCGTGAGTGGAGAAATTGACGCATTGAGACTGTCAAGGACTTCGATTGGATTCGCAAAGTAAGTGCTTTTTGGGACCAGTCGCTGCTCGCCGCATGAGCAATTAAACACCACCTTTGATTGTTGGTTATATCCGTCTGCATGGAAATTGTGACTGTGTCCTGGCATCGGAATATTACCATGCTCAAGCCGCTGAATTGTCGCAGTGCATTCATTGCCAAGAGTGATTTCCGGCTTCGCCTCGTTCCGGCAGCAGAGCGACTTCGACAACTGAACCGCCCTTGCTTCCGCCGCGTGACAATGCGACTCCCACGAGGCCGCAGACGCTTCCGCTTCGATCAGATCGGCTTCCTTCTCCTGCATCGCCTTGTGGAGCGTCTCGTAAGCGGCGGCAGCGGATTGCAACCGTTCCTCGTAGTTCCGATCACAGTCGTCAACGGCGGAATCCAGAGCCTTGCGAGTCTCGGACAGGTCCACTTCCATTGCTCGGAGCAGGTCGGACTTGATGTAGTAGCCGATGGCGAGGATCACGTTGAAGAGAATCGACGCACCTGCGATCAATACCCATTGCTGTGTCGGATTCATGACTTCGCCTTTAGCAAATATTCCACTACGGCTACGAACACAATTCCGAACACGGTCCCGAGAATGTAGGCGGTCAACGTGTTCACTTCTTCCCGTCCTTCCAAGTCGCCCGCTTACGCCGAACTCGCTCGCGTCGTTTATCGCGGAGTTGCTTCAGATAGGCGGTAAGGTGGGTTTTCATGGATTTCCAAAAGAGATGGCTGAGTGAGACGAGCGATCCACAGGAGAAGGATCTTAGTACCGATTCAGCAATGTTTCGTGCCTACGGAGAGCCTTTGCATTGAGGTGAACGTGCTGCTGCTCAGCCATCCCTGTTCACGGATAAACCCTCATCAAAACCGGAGCAGGAGCAGGAACACGAACCGCTCGCGATTGGGCACGGACCTGATACTGCATGGCCGCGACGTCTGACCGATCAGCATGGTACGCCGCTTGGTTTGCGTGATAGGCCGACCATCTGGCGTGACGTTCAGCTCTGGCTCGTGGACCGGCATCTGCTGTACCGCAGATGGCAACGGCGAGAAATAGGGCGATGTGTTTCATGGGGATTCCTTTTCAGCCTTCGGCTAGAGCACCAATCAAATGAACGAGTTTCTGAGTATTTTGGATTTCCGGCAGGCGAAATGTGTCTCCGTGGATGCCGACGAGTTCTATGCACTCCACCTTGCGAAGCCACGTAATGCGAGTCGTGGCTCTCGGTCGGCAGTGGTCTGGATAGGCCATAATGTCGGCGGTTTCTATCTCGAATCCAAGCGATAGCAAGTCTGATTCTGTAAGCATTTGGTATCTCCTGCCTCCACAACGCAGGAATCAACCAACGGATCAAAGTTTTTCCCATTCGTACCGAACATCACCGCGACAATTCACACCGCAAGCCACTGGATTCATACCCGGATGTGATCGGTAGTGCATCTCCCACAACAGGCCGTAGAACACTGCTGGCCATGCGAGGATTGCCGCTACTGTGAGGCAGCCGAGAATGGAATAGCGGTCGATCATGGAGCCATCCCCAAAGCTCGCCTGATTTCTCGGCACATAGCACAATTCTTCGATGTACACACAGGCCCACTGAACAATTGACCGCCATATTCCACCATGCGTGGAGCGTTCGCTGTTTGTGCCGTCATTGCTTGCCGAGTGTAGATCCATGTATCGCCGTTCTGGACAGTCTGCAAGCCGTTCGGTCGGTGCATATAACTGGCGAACGCTCGCATCTTCTCCAGTTTTGGTCGCAGTTGATCCAATGTCTGCTGGTAGAGATAGCAGACTGCCACGTCAGCATTCACATCCGTCGTGACCGCATCCCCTTCAATGATCGTGATCAGGTTGTCCAATCCCGCCTGACGCACTCGCTCTCGTGCCGCTTCCGCTCGGTCGTGGTCGATCTCAACGCCGGTAACAGGGCAACCATATTTCTCGGCAGCGGCGATGCACCAACGAGCCTCAGGGCCGCAACCGAAATCGACAAAACGAACTCGAGGCTTCGGCAATAGGTCCAGCACTCGCACGATCTCGGCATATGGTGTTGGCGATGCTTCTGCGGGAGTGGCTGAACGTGCGACCGATGCTGGCATCAATGGCCGAATCGCACTCGCGGGGATAATCAACCCTCGATACGGTTCGCGGTCGACCACGTTCCCGCTGACGATGCCTGCCAGATTCCCATTGGAGTCGATCAACCCGCCGCCAGACTGCGACGAGATGAACGGCGGTTCAACGAGCAACATCCCGCCCAATGAATCGGCACCGAGCACCGTCCTTGGTTCAACGACCAGCGAACCTTCACGCGACCGAGCCACGCATTGGACAACGCCAGTCGGATTCGATCCCGCAAGCCTGACGGTCGGATGCTGTCTCGTCCACGGCACGGAGATTAACGCGACGTCGGATGGTTCATCCATCGCGATCACTGTTCCGGTTGCAACCTCCCCGTCGCATTCGACCTCGATAGGCTTGCCGCTGCTCACGCAATGCCAGCAGGTCAACACGCCCGCTTCGGTGTTGATTCCGCTGCCAAGATCGGGGCGGAGTTTGCAACCTACTCGCGTTAGATCGTTTGATGCGACCGCACTGGAAAACGTCGGCTTCAGGACTTCCAGAAGCGTCTGGCGTCCGAGATAAGGTCTGGCGTGATATTGGCCCTTGCCATCAAGCAGAGCGACTGATGGCGTCACGGTCACGCCGCACCGCATGGCGATGTCTGGATATTCCTCAATGTCACAAATCTGTAAATGATCTCTGGGTGTTGTTCCAACAGACCATCCGCCGCCTTTCAGCCACGGGCTGAAATTGTGCATCGCGGTGTAGCATGGCGTACAGCTTTTCTGCGTGAAGAACACGACTCGCGGGAATCGCTCGGGAGGAATCGTTTCGCGGAATGCTGGCGGGGTCTTGAACTCCTGATAGACCGGATAAACTCCGGCCTGAAACTCGTCGGCAGACACGGCCAGAAGAAGCAACGCAGCGAAGGTATTCATTGGCTCTGCCCTCCGACAACAATAGATCGCCAGTCATCAAAGTGATCGTCAGCGAAGCCTTCGACAATCGGGCACGGCTGCACTTCGCAGAATCGACCATGCCTGACGCACATTGCCGATAGTCTTTCTGCATTATCCCGATGGATCGTTTCGCTAAACGGATGCCCTGTCATGAGCTTCTGTCGGAACATCTGCCATTCAACGCCGAGACAGAACATCGGATCGTCGCAGTCAAAAGGTTCCACGAGTCCATATTCAGCCATTGGATTTATGCCTTGACGGAGAGCATGGCCTGTTTCATGTCATCAACGGTGGAGCTATCGAAGATCGACACTGATTCGGTAACGATGGCGTGAACCTCGTCGCAGTAGCGAGCGAACCATCTGTATGTCGCTTTCTGGAGTCCGCCCCAAGTTAAAAGTTCGTACATCTGCGTTTCATCATCCCATCCCGTCAGGATCACGCAGTGACCGCCGCCGTCTTCGCGGTACTTGTCATCCCAAGGAATACCCTGTTGGAAGTCTGACACCGAATGGGCCGTTGTCGCGAATCCAATCATCGCACCGCCAAGAAACTGAATCGTTTTCTTGACCTGATCCATGTTGTTCGGGTCGACATTGCAATTCGCGACGATCTTCTGTCCTCCAAACACGCCCGCCGTCATCGCTTGAAGCATCACCGACAATGGGAGTCCGTTGTCTTGTCCGTGGCCGAGTTTGCTGTAGAGAGCAACGACTTCCGACTCGCTCGGAATGAACAGCTCTCCATTCATTCCATTATGCAGCGTAAGTTGGTGCCCGCCCCCAGCAACAACGCAGTCCCCGAGACGGTCGTTGCCCAAAATTGGGAAAGCCTTGCTGACCGACTTCTCGCCCGTCGCTTGAGCAAAGTGCGTTGTCCATGACCATTTCGGTTCAGGGACGGCATTGATTGGGTAGTTGCTCAACTGCGGAATCGTGGAGCAATACAGTTCGTTCTTGGGCAGACGTCCGGTGCAGAGATTCATTTATGTGCCGCTCATTTCGAGAGTGATTTGTCCAGTTCTGATCAGATATGCAATTTCAACAAGCATACCAGCCAACTGCCGTTCCTTAAGATCAAGATCGTCAGCAACGATCTTCAGCGTTCCGGCCTCGTCGATTTCGCAAAGCAACTGAGAGACGGTGATACGGTGATTCTTAAGGATCATCTGTCCGCCGCATTGTTCGGGATCTGCTTCAATATGAGAAAGCGGAAGCAATTTAACCTCCAATCCCCGAAAGAACGCTCACCCCAAAGTCAGCAGGCAATGGAACCGCCTTCACAAACTGCCGAGTCTGACTGTCCATAATCGCCAATGCTGGCAACGCCGTGCCCTGCTGCTTCACGAACACCGCCGCAGGATCGTTAGCTGTGACAGGAACCGTCACTGTGACCGAATGACCTTTGTCCGTCAGCGTCTTCCGTGCGGAAAGATTGTTCATAACCTTCGCGGTTTCGAGTGACCGGACAACGCTCGGGTCTTCTACGATGCAGAGCGTGTACTTTTTGGAACCGGGCGGAATGTTGCTCGGGGGATTTACCGGATTCGGCGGAGTCACCACAATCGGAGGATCAATCGGAGTAGGCGGCGGCTGGCTCCCCTGATTGGCAACGATTCTCAGTGAAACCTGCGACTGAACCCCATAGTCCGTCACGAACAGATCCAACTCGGAACCCGGACCAAGAACAACCGCCGCTCCCTGATTTCCGGTATCCGCAAACTGGACATCGCCGGTCGGTCGTTTCGTCCATTCGATTTTCGGCCCCTTGAAGCCCTCCAGCTTGATCAGGATCAGTTTCCCCGCCAGAACCGATGAACTTGCCACGGGAAGCCCCGAAGCGTCCGTAAGCGTCAATTTGAGCGTGTCCGATGGCTTGGGCGTGGGGGCTGGTGGGTCAATATGGGGCGGATTGGTGTCTGGCGGGACCACAACGGGCGGCTTCGGCTTGTTCTGCTGTGCGATGAAATCCGTGACGAACTTGATCAGGTCCGTGATTCGCTTGCGATCCTCGTCGGATAACTCCGCTCGCGGTTTCTCCGCGTCTGCTTTGGTTGGCTCGGCAGGTTTCGGTGAATCGGATTCAGGCAACTTGACGACCGGCGATTCGATCTTCGGCGGGTTCGGACCGGACTTCGTTTCAGTAACCGTCGTGGAAGACGTCTTGCTTACTCCAGTAACCCATGCGAGAGCATCAGCGATAGAAATCTTTCCCATCGCCACGCCGATGCACAGGATTACCGCACAGATTCCGTAAAATGTGTTCTTGTTGAACGCTTCGAAGTGCTTTTTCTTGTGCTCGCGTTTGTCCAGAACCTTGTCCAAGTCTTTCTTGCGGTCTGCACGGTCCTTCGCGATGGCATCGGCAACCATCTTGTCGGCCTCCGCTTGAGTGAACGGTTTGTCGGCTGGAACAACAGGCGGAATTTTGGGAACGTCTTCGCTCATTCGGTTTCCGTTCAGGCTGGGGTAGGGTCCGTGGATACGACGTCGATCTGATCAAGTTCACTGCGGGTCTTGGCGGTATAATCGTCCCATGCCGAGAGTAATTCCGCCTTCTTGCTGACGTGGTCTTGTTCCGCCGCTTGCAGGGCAGATGTTGCGGCTTGCTGCTCGTCGTCGGCAGCGGTCTTGCGGGTTTTGGCTGATGCTTGGGTTGCAACGCAGGCTTGCAATTCCGAAACGAGTGTCGTGATGTTGGCGGGTAGTCCTTCGGGGATGCTCATTCGATTTCCTTTTATGATGTTGTGATTCCACATCTATCGGGGCTGACTTCTTCCATTCTCTGACCAAGCCTGCCACAGGGGCAAATGTAATGCGGGTCTTCCGCGACTCTGTTCGACGCATATCGTCGGCTGCAAATGGTGTCGTCTCGATAGCACGCCAAAACAACGCATCCCGTTGAGTCGTATACCCAACCATGAGGGCCAATGATGAATGGCGGTATGGCCTTAACTTGGTCCTCGCTTAGCATCGGTGGCCAACTCATCACATCGCTCCGCAAATCAACGCCGCCACGAACCCAACAACAAACCCGATCAGTAGCAAACCGCCAACTGCCAATGGAAGCCCAACGGTCCAGAAGAACCGAACAACAATCTTGTCGATCATCGCGGGGACAAGCTGGATGTCCATCATGCCTCCGAAGATGCGGTATCATCAGCGTTCAATCCGCCGTCATCGGCACCATCTGGCAATGCCTTCGCCGCGAGAGCGAATCGAGCAACATCATCAGATGTCGCATTCAATCCCGCCCGCATGCCATCAATGGTTCTCTGTCGTATTTCAGCATGCGTGAGGCTGTTCGCTTCGTGCAATTGCTCCGGGCTCATGTTTCTTTTCGACAAGTGGATGGCGTGAACCATATGAGCCTCGGCTCGTCTGACAGCACGCCGATCAAAAGAATCTGTATCGGGATGGTAGGCTGCTTGTGCTTCCGTAACCGGGTCTTTACCGCAACCCTGAATCCATTCGGTTGCCAATGCGAGAAACGTCGAGATGATTGTGGGCCACATACGGATTGCCTTTGATGGTTTGAGGAACACAGCGGCCAGACGACACACAACGAGCGGTGCAGCAGAATCGTGCGTCAATCTGGCCGCTGATCGCGATTGATAACATCGTTCGGCTGCACTTCGAACAATTGAACGGGACAAAACCCGAACAACACCATACACAGACCAAACGCCGATTGGCAAGCTATTCTTCAAACAGTTCGTTGACGCGGGCGGCGTAATCGGCCTCGCACAGTTGCTTGCCGTGGTCGATGGACAAAACTGGAGACGGCCCAAATCCAGCACAGCCTCGCCCCTTCAGTTCCACCGTATCCGCGACCGGCACCGCTGACCCTGTATGTGCCAAATATAGTGTTCGCTTCGTATGTGGGAGAGACAGACCCATTCGGATAGTCGTTGACGAGAACCCACACCAGCCCCTTGAGCCGTTTCGCGGGCTGGGAGAGGGCGAGAGCCAGCAACTTATTCGCCGCCGCTTCTCGTTGTTCATCGGAGCCATAGCCAGCACAGCAACGACACCCACCGCTACGAAATGGGTATCGGCACGAACAGTTCTCTGAACAGCATCGAGAGCCTACCACGCATGGGCATGTCGCCAGCATATCAAGTGGCATGGAGAGCAGCCGTTCCTTCGCCGCGTCGATGTCAGTCTGCATTTCTTTCGCTCGTCGCTCGATTGACGGCATCGGCTGACCGTTGGCCATTACTTGCTGGGTCGTCATCGTGAATAGCTCCTGTTGCAAACCTTGCACGTCCACCGATTCTGCCACGATGGAGTGCCAGTGTGCTTCGACTGCTTGATGTCGTGGCCGCATGGAGCGACAACGACGATATTTAGCCGGGCACCTGATGTGAGAAGATTTAGTACGGTCTTGTCGATGTCGGGGGGCGGGGTTGTCATCATCACATTGGCACTCTGTTGAATGGATTCAGAAGAACGGATTGTGGTGCTTTGCTTTCTTGAAAGCCGCACCGCTTGCATGTCCTTATGATGAATGTGCGGTACTCGGTTTCTGTCGTATAACTGCCAAAGGTGTCGCCGTTGACCTGAACCTGCACCTCATCGTTAACGGTTATCCCTGATGGATAGTCCCACTGATGTCCCGACAGGCCGCATCGCTCGGGAATCATCTTGTCGAGATTCGTGAGATGCCCTTGCACCTGCTTTCTATGGGATATCAGTTGGTCGATGTTCATTGAGTTGAAGTCTGGGTTACGTGTCTGTCCTGTGTCGGGCTGGGTCATTGGGAAGCCTCGGGTCTCTTCACTGCCACACAGTTTTCGCAAACACCGCATCGATCACATTCAAATGACAGCGGAACAATGATTGCCTTTGCCCAAGGTGGGGCGGTTCGCATGTCTGAATGAACGGGACGGCCCATCGTTCGATCGATTGAGTCGTATCGATCATCGTAGAACCCCCATTCACAGACGTAGACAACCTTGTATCCAAGTACACGCAGTAACCATTTCATCGTCTCTCAACCTTTCTTGCCGGGGTCCACGCCGAGCGGGGTTAGTGCTTCTCTACCTTGCCAGTTCCGTCACATCGCCCGCAGACGTCTTTTGTAATACCGGGAGCATCAACATCACCCGCCCCGTTGCATGACGGACAGGTTGCGTTACCATCTTGTTCGGCAGTCACCACGCCGAGCGCGGCGAGCAGGGTTTTGGCAGCTTCCAGCGGTGTATCGCCAACCGCTGTGTCGTTCCCGATTTGAATCTCCCATTGCACCAAGTCTGCATCATCCTCCACGAGATCAAGAGACATCTCCTCTTGCTGCCCGACGAGGTGCTTCATTATGGCTGCCCAGATGTTGTCTTCCGTGATCGGGACCGGCTCGGATGGGGCCAGAGCCTTTTCAGCGTGTTGCGTCCATCGCTCACGAGTTTCTGCCCAGCTTGTCGGGCCGTCTTCTGGTCCCTTCGCAGCCAGCAGGAGATACCGTGCCGCCTCAATGATTTTTCGCAGGCGTCGCTCATTCGCTGGCCTCAGCTTTCTTCAGTTTCAAAAACGCTCGGCAACAAACGCTCGCCGCTTCCGAGATTGGGCCGGATGCGAGGAGTTTCCTTTTGTGCCGAATGTAAATCTGCGGAGGAGCAACGCCTGAATAGTGCACTTTGATATCCAAGTGCTTTCCTGAATCGAGAAGCAGCTTCATCGCGGCTCCGAGGTCAAACGCTGGCGGGTTTGCGCCAAGTGAACGTTCGCCGTGCGGGCCACGCCAAGACAAGTGCTGGCCAATGCCCCATCGTTCTGTTTGCCAGCCCGCTGCAATCGCCACAGCTCCATCAAGCTCCCTGCCAGCGAGGTCGTCGGTCGAGATGGTCATGGGGTGGTGGCCTTTCTTCGTCTCAGTGCATCGCGAACGATGGGTTAGTCGGCATAATTGTCTTCCCATTCATCGATGTCGGTTTCCTCTATCGTCAGATATGGTTCACCCGGCGACTTCGGCCCGTTGTTCGTTACCGTGACCTGCATGGCGTGGAACTCGTTGTGAGATACCGCCAAGTCATCGGGCAACAGATCGAGGAGCGCCTTCAACTCGCCGACGTTGTGAGCCAACAAACCACCGCCCTTGCAGATTGCTGGCGGCACGTTCGTGTTTTTGTACTCAACTGGTTTCTTAGTCTTGGCCATGTTCGGTTCTCCTTTTGGTTGGTTTCTGTCTCACTCAGGGGGCAGGGCTTTGGCGAGGGGCAATCACATATTCCATTCGGAGTCGTGCATCAGTTCGTAATGCCTTGATGACACCGGCTTTGTCAGCCAGCTCACACGCTTCGACTTCAATTGCTCTTGCGGGACTTCGATTGTCATTACGGGTATGCCAGCCTTTCTTAGTTTTTCTATGGGCATCAAACTTCGTTCATCGAACTGGCTCGGTGATCACGATTGGCTCGTGGGTTAGACCGGAATCACGCTCTATTTTTGGTATCGTATTCCCATTCTGGAACGAACCCTTTAACCTGACCCGCGAGCTTGTTGTAGGACTTGGAATCGATCACTTTCAGGACGACCTCCGGATGATATTTCCTCATCCTCTTGATCTTGGTTTTGCTCTTGTCGTCCATCCAGCCTTTAACCTCGTGGTATTCAACCGTCGAATTTGGGTTTGTTATTCTGAAGTCCGGTAAATAACTGACGCACCCGCGTTTAACGCCTTCAAACCAGAATGTTTCCGGTTCATGTTCCCAATCTCGGATATTTCCGATCGACCTCAGCCATTCGAGGTATCTGGCGTAGTTGGCTTCCCATCGTGAACGAAAGTAAACGCTCTTGCCGCCGACTTCTCTCCAGCCAGCCTTCCATGATCCATGCGGGTTGTACGGCTTTCCGTTGGCAACCCGCGTCCTTCTGGCCTTCATATTGATGGCGATGCGTTGGCTCGCGGTTATATTGGCCTGTACCCTGCGGTTATTTTCGGAAATTTTGGCTCTTGCCTCTGGGGTGTGCGTTTTACCTGCCATACCTCGCGGGTGATGATTGCGTAATCGCTCCCGCGTTTTGCGGCCAATCTCCGCTCTCGCCTCCTCAATTGTCGCGAATTTTTTAACCTTTGTTTTCCTGACATGCACCTTTCTTCTGCTTAGGTCGCTCAACCCCAATTCCCTCGCCTTACGGCATATATTGGATCGCAACCTTCCGAAGCGAACCGTCAATTCTTTCAGACGGAGAGGCTTGCCTTCTCGTTCTTTATAGTACTGCCGCAGATATTTCAGATCATCTTCAGACCAATCAGGCGACTGCTTCCAGTTCATCCTGAGACGATAGCACTTCGTCCTCACGGAACCCTCACTTCTACCTAGAGCCGCCGCTATCTCCTTCCTTGTGTGAGTAAAGTACATCCTCTTGATTTCCGACTCCTCATAACTCGACCACGATTCCATTGAGAAGACCTCCGAGTTTTCCCTTTGTGCCATTGGGACCGATAAGTCTGTATATTATCATTGTCGCGACTGAGTCGCTAGGCACTTGTCTGGCAGAGGCAGTTTGATGGTGATTTCGTCGGGGGTCATTGGACGACCTCAACGACGCGGCGGGCAAGGTCAATCCCATGACGCCTGAACCGAACTTCGCGAGTCGTAACCAGTCCCTTGGAAAGCATGCTGCTGACGGAGTTGTAGGGAACCCCGCGTTCCGTAATTCCCTCTTGCCGCCATCGCCATTTTCCGAGTCCAACCACAGCCCCATCGTGCGATAGGGTCAGCGATGCGGATAATTCAAATCCCTCGCGGAGACGCTTGAGAATCATCTGCTGGTGAGCTGTCGGTTTCATTCTCTCCTCCAATCAAAACCCTGCGATACCAATGACATCTCAACGAGCATTGACGGGGATTGGATCAAATTTCCAGACAAAGTTGTTTAAACAATCGCTCTTGTTCTTCCGTATCCTGCTGGACTCGCTTTGCCTTTTGCAGAACCGTCTGAACCATCGGCTCCTCAATCTCCGTGATCGGGATATGCACATTTAGCGGCCTCGTGCTGCCGATTCGGTTGGATCGCTTCACGCATTGATGGAAGTCTTCGTAACTGTCGTTCAGCCCGTTGAAAATCTGGCGGGTTGCGATTTGAAGGTTAAGGCCGAACCCCATCACCTTCGCTTTACTGACCAGAACCTTGCGGCGTCCTTCCTTGAATTCCCTGATCAGGGTGCTGCGTTGCTCCGTCTTGGTCTCTCCGCGAATCGACGCGGCATCAGGGAATACTCGTTCCATCGCATCTTGTTCGTCATTGAAGCGGCACCAAATGATCGTGGATTCATCCGGCCACGAATCGACCATGCCGCGAATGTATGCCGGTTTGTTGGTTGCGATATCCTGTCCGTTGAATCGGCCCTTCGCCAACTGCGACAACTTTCCACGCTGTCCAATTCCACCGGCATTCATAACGCACAAGCCGCCCGTCAGCTTCTGTGCCGCTGCATTCTGTGCGTCCGTCAGTTCGATGTGATCGATATGCACATTGATCGGCGGAATGGTGTTGCAGTTGTCCTTCCAGCCGTAAGTCGCCGGATTCGCCAGAAAGATGCACCAATGCGATAGGTCGCGGTAGAACGCACTGACGGCATGCGGCTTCAATTCCCAACGGTTCTGCGTCTCACCGCGATTTACGAAGTAGCGGGCGAGGAATTCGTTGACCGTCTTGAAGTGATCACAGAAGATGGCTTGATTCGCATACTCTATCCGGTCGTTCGGTGCGGGAACTCCCGTCAGCGTCAACTTCCAATCCAGCCCGCGACCAAGCTCGATCAGCCGCGTGCCCCATGCTCCATAGTGCGACTTGAGCATTGCCCCCTCATCCAGCAGCAACGCTCCGAGATTCCCGCGATGTAACCCTTCTCGGATCGCTTCGTAGTTCGTGATTCCAATCGCTGGACCGTCCGCATTGATCCACTGCTGAAGACCAGCCGCAGAAACTTGCTCGATCTGCATTTGCGGATAGAACTTCGCCGCCTCGGAAAGCGTTTGGTCGATGACCATCAGCGGGGAGACGATCAGAACCCGCCGACGCCCCACAGCCTTCTGTGCATGACGGGCGAACTCAAACATGATGTTCGTCTTGCCATACCCGCATTCGATGAACCCGGCGAACTTTCGTTTGCGGATCGCCAGTTTTGAAATGTCGGCCTGATAGTCGTAGAGATGCTCGGCAAGCTCAATCGGAATCTCGGCAGACTTGGGGGCGGAAATATCCAGCAGGTGAGCGTACTCATCGGGAACGATTGCCGACGAACCTTTCCAATGATAGATCGGAAGCCGCTTCAGCCGCAGGAACCGTTGATAGTCAGCCATTGACGACGTGTCGAAATTAACCTGCATTTGCAATCAACTCCTCATCGTCTTCAAACAGGGATCGTGACTTTGATTCCTCCGCGTGAACGCCCGCCATGTTCTTGCAGGCCGCAGAGTAATACTCATCCTTCAGTTCGCATCCGTAGAACCGCCGACCGAGCTTCAGGGCTGTCACGCCTTCCGATCCGATTCCGGTAAACGGGCTGAAGACAAGTTCGCCCGGATTGCTGAACAGTCGAACGCATCGCTCGATGACATCAATTTGCAGGGGACATATATGTCGCGTATCGTCTTCGCCTTTCGTTCCCCGAATGTTCAGAGTATTCGTTTCCCGAATGTCGAACCAAGCCCCTTCCGCCCAATCGATCCATTGATTGCGGCTGACCTGAACCGGCTCTCCATCGTCATCCTGAATCGGAACTGCATTATCTCCGGGAGCACGGAATTTGATTAGGTAATCACAGAGCGTTCCGCGTTGTTTCGCTCGGTCTGCCTCAAGGCCAGAGAACTGCAATTCTCGGGACCGCGTTCGGATCGCTTGAGCCTGCGGATTCTTGCGGACCATCCAATCGTATTCGTAGACGAGCCCGGCCCGTTCTCCGATGCGGATGTTGATGCCGCGAAAGTCGCATAACCCAACACCGCCAGACCGCTTCATGCGGGGAATCTGCATGCAATGGATGATCGCGACTCGACCGGGCTTCAGAACACGAGCCAGAGCCTTGTAGAAGAACGAGAAATGAATCCTCGACTCCTCTTCCATTGTATCCGTGTTTCCTAGATCGCCCGCGTGACTCGTGTACGCGAACATCGCCGGGAAAGGGACTGACGTCAGGACAAGGTCGCATGATTGAGGCTCCATCACCTCCGTCATATGCGGTATGCAATCGCCGTGGAAGCATCCCCATTTTTCAGTTTGCACTTGCCGCTCTCCTGTTCTGAATCAACTCCCGAGCCATCCTCTGCAATCGTCCGCCACGGTCGGCGAATTCACGCTGCATCCGCTCCGCGAGAACGACGATTGATTCGCTGGGGATCACAGATTCCAGCGTGAATGGCAATGAAATCACGGAATAGCACTCGTCGCAGTAGCAACCGGCATACGGCACGACATGCAATGCCTTCTGTTCGTCGCAGCCCCAGCAGATGTCGTATCTCATTTGGGAGGTCATAGGTTATTTCCACGGCCACGAGTTGAATCGGTCGTCCAGAGGATGCGTCACGTCTGCGGCGGTTGGTTCCATTGGCGACTCTTGGCGAGCATTCATGCCGGTCAGTGAGTTGAGACGATTCTGATCCAATTCCCTCTGAAGACGGTCAATTTCAGAATCCTTATCCTTTATGGTCTCTTCAAGATCATTGACGGTATCTTCTAACTCGGAAACATCCTCCTTGAGTGACTTGATTTCGCTCTCCAAATCATCGATTTCTTCGACCTCGGCTTGCAGGTCACGCTTCTCGGAATTGAGGGACACGACCTCTTCCTCAAGATCCTCAATCCGTGATCGCAATTCTTCGATCTGATCGCTGTCGTCTCGCATTTCGACATTCCTTTACTTCACTTCGCAAACCGCTTGGATGTACTTCAATCCGCAATCCGAGTTGAGGCGAATCGGGTTTTCGCTGTCCGTCAAACCGAGCGTTGCCATCGAACCCGCGTCGACCAACTTCAACGCCGTCAGCAGGTAATCAGGGATGATCGACAGTTTGAGCGTGCCGTCGAACTGAATCGGCACTTCCACTTCCGAATCCCCAACATCAGCCGCCGCAGACTGTAACCGCAGCACGCCTTTTTCCAGCGTGAAGTTGATTCGCTTCGATTCTTCGGCGGTCGTGATCATGCACTGCCGCAATGCGGATGCCAGCACGCTCGGGACGACTGGAATCTGAATCGGCTTCTCGTTTGCAAAGTGCCGTCGCCAGTTATGAGGCTTGCCGGTCAACTGCTGCGAACCGATCACGGTATCCGACGTGCGGAACTGGATGGAATTGGTTGTGATGCAGATATCGATGGTCGCTTGGTTTTCGAGGATCGCCCCGACGAGCTTGATCGCTTTCATTGGGGTCGATGAGACGATCTTGGCAGGAGCATCGCCGAACAAGCTGGCAACAGCTTCGACCAACGACAGTGAATTACCATCCATCGACATCCCGAACAGCTTCCCATCCTCCACGTCGATCAACACGCCGCCAACGGATGCGTTCTGGTTCTTCTGATCGGCGAAGATGCACCGCTGGACAATCCGGCCCATGTCCTTCGCGGAAATCGTGTAGTAACTGGCCGAATCGAATACAGGACTTGGCGGAAAGTCTCTCGCGTCCTTCGTGGGGATATTGAACTTCGCCCCGCCTGACTTGATGGCCGCGATTCCGTTTTCGACGTCGACCGTGATCGTGTCGCCGGTCACTTCTCGCAGGATCGAGATCAGCCGCGTGCAATCGAATAGCACATCGCCGGCCTGACGCACTTCCACTTCAGGGATCGTGCGGACAATCGAGACTTCGGAGTCTGTGGCAGAAATCGTTACAGATTGACCCGCCGAGATTTTGACGCACTTCAGCAGGTCTTTGACCTTGCTGACGGAAACGGATGAGACGGAGTTGACCGCGTCCCGCAGATGTTTAACGCTAAAAGTTGCCTTCACGAATTACCCTTCGCTTGTGGATTTGTTGGACATCTGCCCATTGAACGTAGGTTGCGGAGAATGGATCACGGAATTATTCGCCGTTGCTCGCACTCTTCTTGGAAGATCCGCATTCTGATCGAATCTTCTCGCTCTAATGAAGCGATGGCGTTCTGTTTGTCGCCTTCGAGGATCGAGTCGGCAACATGCATTACCCTCACTGACTCTTTCCTGATCAGACGAATAGCAGCATTCGCGATAGCCAGAGACTCTTTCGCTTCCGACAATTGGCACTCAAGCTGGCGGACACGATCAATAGCAGTCTCTGGCCAATCCTCCGCGACATCAATAGCTCGCCTGCGAAAATCCCGAAGTGGCCGCAGTTCGTAAGCCAGATTCGATATCAGGCAAGCAATCTTGTGCTTCCCTTTGATTTGTATCCGAGACACCAAGCGGTCAACGGAATCCAAGTTTGTATCGTCAAATTCAAGCACAGCACACCTCAAGCAGTCGAGTAGTCACATCACCCCAAATCGACCCGCTCAAACTCTCACTCAGGAACTCCACGCGACTGGCCAATGTCTTGTGGGAAACGCAGATGGACCGGGCAGCGTTGAGCAACGGTTCCCACCAGTGATACTTATCTGGGGTTTGGTTGCCGTAGTCCGGGCTGTTCCACAAATCCCAATGCAGATTGTTCTTCTCTATCAGGCAGCACGCCTCAAACGCATGGCTCACGTTATACGGCAATCCGCCCGCTTGATGCGACCATTCATGAGCCGATGTCGACACCAGAATCAGGCAGCAAAACGAATGGGACTCCATTCCCATCCTTCCCCACAAATGATGAACCGCCAGACCGGGATAGCAGTGATTCGACTCCCATTTTCGGAAGTGTTCGCAACGTCGGAGCAGATGGGAAACCTCGCAGATGCCGTCCGATTGCTCGCGGTATGCCGCCGTCTGATCGCGACAGTATTTCTTGACGTCGGGCTTCATGATCGCACCTGAATGTGTACCCGATGATTGAAGATGCCAATGTCTTGGTAAGCCAAGACGGATACGCCATCGATCAGGCACTCGCACTTCCAGTCGTCGGCAAATCTTTTCACGACCTGAAGTAACGCCTGCTTGGCCGATTCCCATGATTCGCGTTCCGCTTCGGCCCGCATATCCGAGTCTCGCTTGCCGTGAACGATCACCGGGTCGTATCGCATCAATGTGTATGCGTAAATCTCGCAGGTATCGCCGCCGAATCCACTCTTGCCGTAATAGGCCGAAATCAGTTCACCCCATAGCCGCAGAAGTTGGTCGGTTGAGATGGATGACGGAAGGCTCATTCCTTTTTCTCCAATCGCTTGTCGAGTCGGTTCGCGGCCTTGATCAGTTCCGATGCCAGATGGCGAGCGTCGGCAGATGTGATCGGAATAGCAAAAGTAGTTGACGACAGCAGGAGCAATCGTTTCTCATCGTCTGTTACAGTAACCGTGTTGTCGTCGACTGATATTCCGTTCACTTGCATCGCCTCGCTCATTGCTGCTCCAATCGGTACTCAACCTCATTCTCTTCTGCCCATGCTACGAAACGCTCGGATGTTGCATCGTCTTCGAATGTCACCCGGACTGGCTTGTGTCTCGTGGCGTCAACTGTGCAATTCCAGCCCGCGAACAGTTGCAGGCATTCCGTGATGGATAGCTGGACTTCGTAGGTATTCATGCGTAAACCCAGCCCTTTGAGCGAACGAAGTCCTCGATAACATTGGCTTCGGCTTTTGGCGACCGAAGATAGTGACCACTGCCGAAAAGATGCGTCCACTCGTCGTAGCCATATTTTGGATGACTTCCTCTAGTCTCAAGCTCAACTCCGAAGAACTCGGCTGAGTATTTCATAGACGGAATCCACGCCAATTTCTCGTGGCGAATTCGCGTACCGCAGAAGTGGAACACCTTAGGAAAAACAACCGTCGCCCAGCCTAATGCACATGCGGTTGATCCGCACTTATGCAGATTGCCGCCTTTGGTGTTCGTGAACCAACTCATATCGAAGTGCCGATGTTCAACCTGCGTCTTCAGGAAATACGCCAGCGTCAGCAATCTCCCCGCTTGAGTTTTGGTCATGCTCATTCCGTTCAGTTGATTGTTGCCGCTCGCCGTTCTGAGTAGTACGCCTTAACGCCATCATCATCCAGAATCTTGCCGTAGAGCATGATCGTATTGACCATCCAATCGTAGCCAGCGAAACCGACTGATTCTTTCCGCAGTTGCCGAGCTTGTTCTGTGGTGACTTCCTTCACATCGACTCGTGCTGACCATCCATCGCTCCAACTATGGCCGTATCCATGAATGCCATCCGCGAGGATCTTCCGAGCCTTCTCCGTCGCTTTGATCGTCTTGTTGAATCGCTTGACGATGACGTACTTTCGGCCAGCACCAGACCACTTCCCGTTCCACGATGGGCTATTCGGCATCGACAAGAAGAACGCTACTAACATCTCATCCCTTTCAGTCGTGAGTAACCGTCACCGTATTCTGTTTGTAATAGAGGATTTCGACGAACACGCCATCCACTTCTCGCTTCTCGGTGCGACACGTCACCTTGCCATTGTCGATCAATTCCGCCATCAATGAGTAGAACGCCGGAACACTCATCCAGCCCATTGCCTGCCGTAGGTCGTGAGCGGTTGTTTCGCCATGAACATTCAGGACCGCCAAGATGCCGACTTCCCCCGGCGAATCGTCATTAGTCTTCATAGCGATTACCTTCGGTTTTGATAGCGAGGCCCGCAAGTCCCGAAACACCCAATCCACAACGCCTTTGCTTTGGAATGGGCTGTCGTCGTCAGTTACAAGCGTGTCGCCGATGCTTCTGTTCATGTTGGCCTCTTTCCGCGGCTTTGCACAAATAATCGCCTTTGCACATTTATTCATTCCGCACTGTCTGCCGCTGCTGCGATCAACGATCCGTTTGACCACCGACAATCATCAGGCGGATGAGCCTTCAAGCAGCCTTGGCATTCCCAAATTTGTACAGGCTTCGACCTTGGAGCCTTCATGACCCTCAAGCGACCGCCACAACGCGGACAGGTCGGCTTACGCAGTTGACCGCCTCGTGTATGTGTTCCCATTTCGTTGATTACCTCCTGCACATTTATTCGCAGAAATTAGGGGTTATTTGTGCAAAGCCCTCTTTCCGCCCACAACGCTCGAAACGATGGAATGGATCAAACGATTTCGAGATAAACCCCATCAATTGGACCGAAGGCTGACAACGACGCAATTGCTTGACTGGCTTTCTTTAATCTTTCGCATCGGCACCTGCACATCACGAATGTCTCTGGATTCTCGCGATATTCGACCTTGTGGCCACAGATGGCACACGGGGCAACTCCAAGAACATCGAAATATGCTCTCGATTTTCGGATATCGTTTTCGGCACGAAATCGGCTGACTGTTTCCAGAAGTTCAGCAATCTGCTGATTATTCACGATTCCTCCCCAATCTGTTTTACAGTTTCGGCCACAATTTCCGGCCCCGAGATGTTCTCATAATGCAACTTCAATCTCGCGACCTGCAACGCCATCAGCTTCTCGTCGATCACCGCCCGAGCCTTCTCGACCGATGCCCTCCGCAACTGTTCGGCCAGTATCGCATCACTCAGCTTTCCTTGCCCGTCCCACTTGTACCCGCAATGCTCTGCCAGAATCGTTTGCAGCGTCTCCACGGGGTTCGATTGCAGGTCCGCGACTGTTGACCCAAGGTTGCCGAACTCTGCGGCATTGAGCGATTCCCGCAATTGCTTGGATGACCCGAGCAGGATCAGCGTCATGAATTCCAGATGGGTCAGTGATTTCACTTCTGGCTTTCAATGACAGGGATACTTCTCAAACGCCTTCAGGATGTACTGGTCTGGCGGTGGATTCGTACAGTTCGCATACCATCGGCGGTAATCGGCAGGGACTTCGGACATTGACAATCCCTTGTGCTTCCCGAAAGGCATGACGTTTGGAATGCGGCATTCTTCCGAGAATTGCCAGAGGGCTTCGATGTCCAGATGCGGTGTCGGCGGGACGCTGGACAGTCGCTCATAAATCTTGGAGCAGATAATCACGTCCGCACCAGCCGAATGTGATTCGAGCAACAGAGACCGAGACAACTCAGTTTTGCCGAACAGATGGTAATAGATCGCGGTTTGCGAGTAGCAATCCAATCCCGGCAACACATTTCGGCAGATCGCACAGATATCGATTCTCTTGATTGACTCAGGCGATCCGATTACCTGCCAATCGAAATCGATGTTGAACCCAAGTAGGTATTCAACCTCATCAGGTAGGCGAAATGCCGACGATGGCGGGCAATCCTCTACATCGCTCGGCAGGATGTGATGTGTGGCCAATGCCCCAAGTTCGATATCCTTGGATGGCTTGAACCGCTTCACGTAGAACGATGGTCCGCGTTGCTGGTGGATATCCTCCGCGTCAATCCATGCAACCTCAACAATCTCCGGCTCATTCAGTCCAGTCGTCTCAGTGTCGAAAATGATCGCTCGCATCACGCCTCTTTTCTTGGGAATTTACCGTTCAAAATCACGACCAATTGCGTCCAATCGTGCGTATGAATCCCATTCCGCCATTGCTTTCCGATGACGCACTTCGCCGAACTCGGCCACCACTCCACGATCAATCCGTCTCGCTCGAACTTCCAATGATGGTTCCCGTTGGTGATCGTCAGTAGAACTCCGCGTTCAGCAGACCAGATGATGGCGGAATCCTTGTAGTTCTCCACATTGAAGGCTAGCCGCTTGGCGTGACGCTGCCTCCATGACAATCCGTGCGCGCGCACGGACTGTGGTGTCGTGCTGGCACTCCTCCTGTCTCTGAACTTGCGTCTCTTGCTCATGGTTAACTCAACGCATCACACCATCAGTCGGATCAAAATCCGAAGCAACTTTTCAGTAAACTGAAAAGAAAGGCATTAAGAGATTGGATCAAACGTTTAGCAGAGTGGCGGCAGCAAACAGTTCCTCCCCCTCCCCTCCAATCGGAATCAACCGATGCGAGTTCAGGTAGAGGACGTGTCTGCTGCCGAAAGGCTCAAACGTTCCCTTCGGACGGCAGGCGGATTCATTGGAGCTTAGTGGTGTCCAATGGGAGTACCGCGAACCCAGTTCCAACCATAAAGAAGCGTTCGGGAGTCGAACCCGAAGAATGCCCAACGCACCGCCTCAATCAAACAAACTCGGCGAAGCCTCCCGTGGTCGTTGTTGTGCGGATTGCGGTTTCGGAATCAGGTCTTTCCAGTCGACCGCTTTGACTTTGCGTGACCAGTCCGCTTCGTTCTTCGGCATGTAGGGCAGGTCTTTCGGCGGGTAGTAGCCATGTTCCCGCACGAACAACGCTTGAACCTGATTGAACGACATCGGCTTTCGAGCATTCCGGCATTGGAAGTAACACTTCTGCCATTTGCTCGACGTGTCCTGTTCGACTTTCTGCCGTCGCTTGGGGAAGACATCGCCTTTGACGAGTTTCAATTCCCCGGATTCTTGGATCACTTTGCGAACCGAGACAGGATGCTCAAACTTGCAGCCGGGGCATTGCTTGCCTGTCTTGCGAATCATGCCGCAGTTCGGGCAAGTGATTGGCTCTGGTTCCTTTGACTGCGGATTGGAAAGCTGCTCCAAGCGATCCTTGGTGATCTTGTCGGCATCCTCGCGGAAGTATTTTCGCCACTCGTCATCACGGTCCATGTTCGGGGAGCCGTGCATCCGAATCGCCCCACCGTGGTCGATGATCGTGGCCCGCACCTTTCCGGTCAGCGGTGATGCCCGCAGAACCCGCCCTATGACCTGCACAAATGCCGTCAGGGACGCGATGGGAGTCGCCAGCGATAGAAACTCCAGCCAAGGAAGATCGATGGCCTCACGCAGAACGAAGCGATTCCAGATCATCGGAATCTCGCCAGACTTTGACCGGGCGAACATCTCATCGCGGTCGGTCTGCTCGGTCGTGCTGTAGTGCTTCCCGTCCACGAAGATCCCATCGGCGGAAATGTGGGCAGCGTTCACACCGTGCCGGGAGAAATCGACAGCCAATCCAAGCGACTCTTTCACCCCCGGAGCCATGCCAAGCGACGGCTTTCCATCCGGGTTGAGCGTCTTCCAGTGATGATAAACATGGCCGACGACGTGCTGTGACCAGATGGCCTTAACCCGGTCTTCCAATTCCGTCTGCGAAAACAGACCGGATTTCGTTCTGCGGATTTTCCAGATGTCGAACGACGCTGGTTCATAGCAGATCGCAGGAACCAACGCCCCGCATTCTCGAAGCTCCGAATTGTTGCCAGCGATGATCAGTTCATCGGCGATGTGGCTGATTCCGAGCGGGGTTGCCGAGAACCCGATGATGATCGCCCCGTACAATTCCTGATACTCGCGAAGGATGTTCGTCATCCGGTCGCCAGTATTCATGTGCCATTCATCGACAAACACAACCTGAGCGGGGAACAGGGCGTGGTCGCGATGGGCCTCGGCATTGCTTTTGAGACGCTTCCGGGCTCTTTCCCGCCCCTTCATCACGCGGGCGTCCTCGGTCTGCATGGAGCAAATCTGGACGGGGGCATTGGGGTCAGACCAAGACTCAAATTGAGCGGCCCTTACCCCGAGATGGATTCCAGCTTCGTTCAGCCCCTTGCTGAGTTGAGCGGTTAGCAATCGCCGATTCGTGAAGACGGCACACTGGAAACCCTGAGCAACGAAATCCTCCAGCAGAAACTGAAGGATCTTCGACTTCCCGCCGCCTGTCGGGCTGGAAATACAAAACGACCGCACTCCCGCAGCGATTTTGCGGTGAGACTCTTCACGGGCAAAGGATTGATGCGGCCACGCGGAAATCACGGTTCGCCAAGCTCCCGGCAGATCGCATCCATTCGATCACAGTCGGCCAGCAATTCTTCCGTCCGCTCCTCGTCAGCGTCCGTCCAATCCAAATCGTCGTAATAGACGACCCGCAACCCATTGCACTGATTGCAGATATTGAATCCGTCGCGAGAAACGCCATGTCCATCGCATTCGAAACAGATCATTTCGCTCATTCGTCCAACTGCTTTCTAGTGGCTTCCCACGCGGTCAGAATTGCTCCCACATGATGGGAAACTGGACTCATCAGGTCGGTAAACTTCCGCATCATCGCCTCAAACTTCTTGTGCCGTTGGGCAAACTCGGTCGAACCGATCTTTTTCACATCAATGGCGTTGAATAGTTCCGCAGCGGTCTTTTCGGCGGTCGCACACTGGCCTTTCAGGCGGGAGCAGAGTTTTGATATCGACTCCGATTCCGTATTCGTCGTTTGCGGGCCTTTGGCGACTTGCCCGACCATTCGAGCGGCGGCGGCAACCGAACCATTATTGAGCGTTTCTATGACCTCTGCGGCTTCCTTGGCGTGGCCGTTGGTTTTGAGTTCGTCGGCAGCTTTGACGACTCCGACAGCTTTTTCGGCGGAACTGGCCTTCAATCCGACAGCCTTGGCCGTCTCGTGCCGAGAGTCCTTTTTTGCAGAATTCGCCTTGTTTTCCCGAAGCGTCAAATTTGGCGGATCGGAGAAATCGCCGTTTTGGCCCTGCTTCAGATTCGACTTTTTGGCCAGATTCCCCCGTTCGACGGCGATGCGTTTTAGCTGCTCATACATCCGCACCCGTTCTTCGACGGTCGTCTCGTTGCGGACGTTGTCGAGGATTAGCTCCTCCTCAAATTCGAGTACGTCGTTGCATTCCCAAACAATGCAGGGGACGGTCTTAAAACCGTGCTTGATCGCTGCAATCCGGCGTCTGCGGCCTTTGACGACAAATCCATCAAGTTCGGGGAGCGAGGACTTGCAGACCGTCAGCGGGCTTCGGATGCCGCCTTTGGTCTTTTCGAGAAACTCCTGATCGATGTGATCACCGTAGATGGTGATGTTCAGGGAGTAGTTCTTGAGTTCTGAGGGATTGCGGTGGACGATTGCCAGCGAATCGGAGGACATGGAGCGGTCCAAAAAGAAACCCGTATGCTCACCAACGACAATGAGCATACGGGGAAGCCGTGCGGCTTTATTGGATCAATGTCAGTCGTTGTTTGACATGGAATTGATTATTCAATCTCATCTGGCGTTGTCAAGTTCGATCTGTAGCCGCTCGATTTCCTTCCGCGTCTGCTCTGCGTGTTCCGCCTTAAATTTGTCGTGCTGAGTTTGGCACGCCTGAGCAGCTTCGGCTTGCGTCGGAAAGAACGTGACTCCCCAACGCTTCTCGGTCATTTCGTTCGAATTCGTCCACGAGCCATCGACATAATACACGATGCGGCTCTTGGTGTTTCCGCCGTCATCGATCCATTCGTGATGCGTCTTCATGTCGATGATTCTGGCAACGGTTCGATTGTCCCACGGATAAATCTGGTAGACGGTATCGCCGAGTTTCAGGGAGTCGAATTCAGTTGGTTGGCTCATTTCTCGCCCATTCCGCTAGATGATATTCATGGCAGCGATTATTTCTTCTGATGATGCGTTGCTGTCACGCAACTTGTCGAGTGATTCGTAGGCTGAAATAATCTTGCTGGCACAATCCGCAAACCGCGAAGAAAGGCTATTCTCTGGCCGCTCTAATCCAAGTTCTTCAACAAGCCTTGCAACAACATCGATAGGACGCGGAGGATGGATCATCGACAATGCTTGCCCAACTGCATTCGGCAGCGAATTCCAATTGCCGGTAAATTGCGTGCTGACATCTCGGAATTCTCCGCACGACTCGCCATCAGCCGGATCAAATTCAATCCGAATCGAGACACTTGCTTTCATTTCAACCACCCCATCAGATAAAGAGCACCAGTCATAGGCAGGAACAAAAACCAGAGGAACGCAAGTGTTACCAGCGTGGCCATCGCCATGAACGCGAGGCAGACGGACATGCAACCAGCCAAGCCGGGATCGGTGTTGACGATGATTTGACGGTCGTCAGGCATCGAGTTCGTCCTTCTCTGGCTGTTCGAGAAACATGCTGTCAATCGGATATCCGCAGTCGCAGCACGCGGCGTCGTAATTCTGAGGCCACGTTCGACCACAATCAGGACACAACAGTTTGCGTTCTGCTGGCTCGTCGTTGATCCGCCACGCCCGACGAGACAGAATCCAGATGTTCCTCAGGAAAACGGATGTATCCTTATGGAAAACATCAGGCACGCTCGGATGCCTTCCGCGACCGAGACGAATGGCGTCTCGCATCATTGTCCAATTGCCGATCTCGCGATGAACGAGCCAAAGTAGTTCCCGCCACTCTCGATACCCTTGCGGGCGACGATGAAACAAGTCGGTCATTGCTTGGCACACTCCGCAAGAGCCTTGAGCCGCTTCTGGCGAATCTTGTGGTCTTCCTTTTCGGCGGTGTGTTTCGCCTTCAGGTCGGACACTTCTCGCTCGTGCCGTTCCTTCAATGCGGTGTCCTCATCTTCAGCGAGATTGAGAATCTCTGCTCGCGTGGATTGGTCCGTGAGCATGACGATTGGCTGGGCATCAGAGACGGGAGTCGTTTTCGTTTCAGTCGTGTTCAAGAGAGATTCCTTTGGTTTGGTCCGTTGAAGACTCGATGTTCCGCCAGTTGCAATTCACGATCCATCGAAAGATCGTAAACCTCCATTATTCGCTGCATATTCGTGCAGGACGCCGCGTGTTTTTCTTCGTAGTTTTCGGCGGTGCAAAACACCGGATAATCGTCGTAGTCGAACGAATCGCAGACGACGATCATGAATTCCGCCCCTTGCGAGACGCCACGATCAAACCAGCCGCGAATATCGGCCTTTGTTGCCCCACTCATTTCGATCCTCTTTCCGTCCAATTGACCGTCATCGAAACACCCGAGAACACCAGTGATTCAAACCGATGGCCATGCGGGCACAGCTTCCGTAGCTCTTGCCGCAGTTCGTCCGAGATAGGCCGCGTGATCTTGTATTCACCCATTTCGCGACCGTAGATCGTTGTGGAGTTGACGGTGGCATCAGTCATTTGCAGCCCTGAAATGCAGGTCCAGTTTGCGGAGAAGCTCGCTGGCGATATCGGGAATTGGGTCGGTGCTTTGGGGGTCGACCATCTTGATCTTCTCGGCACGCCTCACGATGCAATTCATCATCAGCGGGGAATTGGCCAATAGTGATTGCATCCCAAATCGCATAACCGAAAACCATTGCTCATCGGTTTCGCATTTGTTCGTCAGTTCAATCGCAAAAGCAGAGTCGCCAACAGCCATCATGGATACTCCCTCAAAAGCTCTTTCCCGCACCCATTACACGTAACCAAAACCAACTGCAATCCTGCCGTGATCGCCAGAGCGTGCGGAATGTCTCGGGCTGTGGCATAAGGCTTGTAGGTCCACTTCGGTCCACGTGTCCGTCGCTGGATGTCGTAGCCGAACTTGGCGACTTTATCGCAGTGGCATGGGTCAATTCGTCGGGGTGGAATCGGCATCCGGTTCGTCTTTTGGCTTCAGGCGGTCAATGTAAAACTGAAAGTTGATGGAACAATTTGGTTTGTTCCGTTCGAGCAGTTCGAAGCAAAGCCTTTTGGCGTGGCCATCGAGTTTCATTGCTAGCATTACACTGGCAACAGTCTCCATGTCTGCCGCGAGTTGCTTTAATTCAGAATTCGCACGCATGACGCCAACGCTTGCTGCCTCAGAAACGAAAGATGCCCAGCTTGGATTCTTCTGGCATACATCGGATATCAATTGCAGAAACACATCTCTGTCGCGATAGTTGGCCCATTGTTCCATCGTCAATCATCCTCGTTTTCTAAATCGTCTTCAGGGACAAACGTAGCGGGTCGTCGACCAATGAACGCAATCAGGTGATCCGCCGCTTCCAGAATCTCCTCGCGATAGTCCGAAACGCTCTCAATACCGCACAGATCCTTGTCGCTGATCGATAGGATTGAGCGGCCTTCAACGCAAATCTCCACGGACCATGATTTATTAGCCATCAGTTTCCTCTGGTTTCACTAGCTCGGGATACTTCAGCCCAAGTTTCGCCATCGCTTCGGCCAGCCTTTCGGTAAATGCGATCACTTCCAGCCGCAGCTTCTCTGTGAACGCAGTCGGCTCGATTCGGATCAAGAAATTATCCAATTCGGGGACTGGTGAGTAGCTGATGAAATCGAGCCACGGATATCCGGTGACGGCGAGTTCCCCATGAGCCTGACACTTGTACTCATCTGGAAGCGTGCCTTCCCGCAGATACTTGATATGCGTCTTCAGGTCCGGGCATTTGATTTCAATGATGCCATCCGTCCCGACAAGCCCATCAGGCGAGCATCCGAATCGGCCACAATCAGACAGGCAGAACCCAACCCGCGTAACCGGCGTGTCGAATTCAAACTCGTACCATGCTCTTGCCGCTGGCTCGCAATCGATGCCGTTTTGCATGGCAGGCGAGATGTATTTGTTTGATGGTTCCAGCGAGTAGGTTTGATCGATCACCTGTGCGATCAATTCATCCATATATCCACTTTGCGCGGCAGATGGACCAGCCTTTACGGGAGTGATGATGCGGTCGAATCCGCTGGCCGTGGGTAAGCCGCGACGGATGGAAAACCACTCTTTCGAAGATTGCCCGCAATCGATGATCTTCATGGCGAGTTTTCCACAACGATAAGTCCGCCGATTCCCGCAAACAAGCTTCCGAAAGTCACCGCCCCCATCGCTATCCTTCTCCCCCAACTGCCGGGCTACTACACAAAACAAGCGCCGCTCGGACACTGAGCCAAATCGTTCTCAATCGGGTCTTCCAACTTGAAATCCCTCGCCGCCAACTCGGTCAGCGGAATCAGCGTCTGGCTGACATAACAAGGATTGTTCACTGCGATCTGCGTTAGGTCGCGAGATGCTTCGTCAATCATCACCGCTTGCTGCCAGTCCGTTGGTCGCTCGTCGTGCATTTCCTTGAGCGACCGAAGCCCGTGGTAGGGGCATCCGTTGCACATGGACCGAACTGGGATCGGCCATTCGTTCTCTTCGTAGATGGCAACCACGTCCGCTTTCGTGAGCCCCTTGCCGATCAATGGGAATGCGAATCGCATGTACTTTGGGTTTGGCTGCTCCAGCAATTTTTGCGCACGCGATGCCTCATCTGCCGTGAAACCGATCCATTGCTCAACGCAACCTTCAGCTAAGGCTGAGTCGCCACGATGCCCCACAGGGATCGCCCACTGTCGGTACAGTTCGTCACGCAAACTTCGTCGAATAGGTGCGATCTTGTAATGAGCCGTACACCCCTGCATAAGCTGGCCCGTCGTCCCGTCTGAGTTCTTGGTCCATAGCGGAGGTGTGTCCAGTCGCGTTTTGTTGGTGGTCTTCAATTCCGTCAGGTCCGTGAATAAGCTCGGACCATCCGCCAACAGGAACGGAATCCCGGCGTTCGCGCACTGCTGCTTGGCCCATGCCGCGAAGCGGTAGCTGACGTGCGACTCCATGCCAGGATCGGCACAGACAACGGCGAATCGTTCTGGTCGCTCAATCATCCCAGCAAGCACCATTCGCAAGATGCCGTGAGACTGAACCCCAGCCGAGTAGCTGAGGCATGTCAGTAGTGGTTTGTGCATCGTCGTTCCTTGCCTACCCCGCCGCGCTGGTGGGGGTCAGTAATCACTCTTCAAGCCCATGACGGCACCGCGCCCTGTGCTGCCAAACATAACCCCTTCATCGCTGCCACGCATTTGAATCAACTCATCCACTGGATCTTTCCGCTCATGATCGTCGGCAGGAATCTGCGGGATGTCGTATTCGCCCTTGAGTGCTGGAAACATCAGTTTCAGTTCCGCAATCCACATCTTGATTCCTTCATCGCCGCCAGTGCGGTCCTTGGAAATCCACTTATCGAGGCTGTCCAAGCAGACACTGCACACTGTGAGTTCTGGAAACCATCGCAATAGCCACGGCTTGCACTCTTCCGCCGCTCGGCCAAGTTGATGAGTCGTCAGGTTGTCGGCTGTCATCCAATTGAGCAGTTCGTACAGATGGTCAATTCCATTGCCGGTATGCTTGGCATCCGATTCCGTGAGCAGTCGGCCAGTTGTGACTGTTAGGACTGTTCGCAGTGCAAATCGCTTGGTCATTCTGTCCTCCCCGCCACATGCTTACGATACTTGTCGTCCAGCGTCTTCACGGCACGCGGAAACAGCGATGAGTAGATGCCCTCCAGCGTCGTCACGTCCGGCGTCTTCTGCTGTGATGCGAGCCACTTGACGAGGTTGGCTTCGTAGACTTTGGTGTCGACGCCCATGTCTGCGGCAACGTGTTCCTCGATCTTGGTTCGCAGGATCAGGAGTTGCTCGGTGTCCATCGTTGGTTCGTGAGACTGTCCGTCATTGTCTTCGTCCGCAACAACAATGTTGAAGACCATCAGCGTCAGGTATCGCCGCAGGTAAGAAACCATCGAACCGAGACCCTGAACTGCAGTCTTATTGACGGTTCCCTTCGCCCCAACATCGTCGATCTTGCTGTCAAGATGGAACTGCCGTTGATGCCCGCCGATGTGCGTAACCGTGCAAACAACGCGGCGATGTTCTGCCAGCGGGGAATCGGCTTCGGTGAATTCTAGGCTAAATCCGTTCTTGGTGTAGACCGGCCTGATTGCCGCCGCAACAGTCTCCAATCGAGCGTAGAGACTCCCGGTTGACGTGTTCTTCTGGTCGCGAACAACGACCGGCATTTCCTGCTGGCAGATATTCATTGCGTCCGCATAGGCCCGCAACGCTTCGTCGGCCTGCCATGCCTTCTGCATGTCCAAGAGACGTTCGAGCTTGTCGACATCGACATCTCGCTCCAGTGCCATCCGCACAAGATCAAATGGTGTTTTCGGGTCCAATGCAACCGTCGTTTCCACGTTTGATTCCTTCTGTTCAGTGCTGGTCATTGGCTGGCTCCGATGATCGTCGTTCGTGCTGTAATGCCGCCCACGTCTTCGCGTCAATGGCCTTGGTTCCGAATGTGGCCGCGATGTCAATCTTCGAACCGCTCCAGCCGGATACCGATTCCCCATCGAGCGTGTATTGAGAGGTTGCCGAATGCCCTCGCTGACTCACGAAGATTCGCTTCCCCGTCACCTTGCGAATAATCAGGTCAGAGTTGTAATGGGGGGCAGATTGCCAGACGACTGAAATTGCAGTTTCATCTGACTCTCGCAGCAACGCGGCTTCATAATTCTCGCGAGTCCGTTTGATCGTCCCATAGCTATTCCACGATCCCATGAGAGAATATCGCTCTGCCTCAAGCCCTCCAAGTTGAGCCTTGAGATTGGCGATCAGCTTGTCGAGTTGTGACTTGCGGGCAATGTATCCATCCAGATCGGCTTTTAGTTCCGCCGATGATGGCTTCGCTTCGATGTCCATCGTTCATTCTCCTTGCCGAACACAACGCACGGCGGGATGGGTTGGATCAAAAGAAAACGGCACTACTCACCGAATTGGATTCAGCTTTCATGCCTCTCCAGATTTGCTGACTATTGGTTGGCTCTGGATTGGGTCAACCTCATTCTCCATTAGTGACAATGAGCGGTCGACAATACGGTTCGCATGCTGCTTCGGGCCAATCCCGCGAACAACCAGCAGCTTGATCGTCGCATTAATCTGCCGCATTGGACTGCCTCGGGGACGATCCGAGTTCACCGATTGGCATCGGTTTCCCATGCGGATTCAGCGGTTCATGAGTCCGCTTATCCGCACACAGCCGATTCCGCTAAGAACCGGCCAGCATCAACCGTAATGCTTGCAGCCCGAAATCACTCCGCTTCGGTGTCATCAGATGACGGCAATTCAACTCGACGTTCCAAGTATTCGATAACTTCGTCGATGTTTTGAAACTCCAGAACCGTCCGGCACAGATACTTATCAAGAGTCCCGCTACCGTCCGCGTAAAAATGAATGCGACCCCTGTCGATATCCCGCTTGTAGCCATCATCCCATTTCTTGAACAGGATCATCAGACGCTCAAACTTCGATAGGCTTTCCATGATTCCCTCCCGAGTAAGTTAAACCGACCTGACATCAGAACGCAGGATTGAGGCGGATGGATCACGGAGAATCCCACAATTCATACCGCATCACGTAGGCGTCTTCGTCGCTATCTTCGTAGTGCCCGCGAATCATCCCGCATGCCTTGAATCCCTGAGACTTGAAAAACAACTGTGCGGACAGGTTCGTCTCGCGGACATACAGGCGAAGACGCTCCCGCCGTTGTAGGCGCAATTTACAGATCATTTTTGCGACCATTTGAGAACCGACACCTTGTCTGCGTGACGACGGCGAAACAGCGAAATTGAGGATCTGAATTGTGTCTGCCAGCAGGGCATAAACCATAAACCCGACAACTCGCCCCTCGTGTTCCGCGACCATGCCATTAATGTTTCGTTGCCGCAGTTCGGCGTGAAAATCATCCTCAGTCCATGAGAATTCAAAGCTTTGGCGTTCGATCTCCAGAACCTCTGGATAGTCCCTGCGGATGAACCAGCGAAGATTGCAAGCCAGTTCGGTTTTCATTGGTGTTTCCCCGCTTCAATGGCATCGGCCACTTCAGCACGATGAACCGGGACTGCTCTGGCAGCATCTACGCCGAGACGGATATTGACAGAGCCTCTTTCGACAACTGTCACGGCGATTCGCGGTTCGCCATCCAGAAACTTCAGGCAAGCGGCGGAGACATCTTCGCCAGCCTTTGCGGCCCGACCAGCTTCGGCGATTAATGGTCGTAAGTCGACAATGATCGTCTCATCGACTTTGCGAGTCAGCACGAGCATGATTCATCCTTCCTTGGAGTTGGTGTTATCAGATCATCTCAAAGCGGTCGGCATCCCATGTGCCAAGACCTTGTATCCTCAGGATCGCACCGAATTCGCTGGCACGTTCCACGACAACCTCGCTGCCTTCAATCAGGACATTCGGAACACCGAGTTTGACGCGAACCCTATCACCAGCCTCGAAGATATGCGGTCGCCTCAGGAAGCGAACCAAGAGGTTTGTCGTTGCGGCGATGTCGCTGGCCGTCAATTCCTCTGGCTGACAGTAATCAAGCGAGAGAACGCATCCCTCATTTACTGCGGCCTGCAACAACTCGCGGCACATCTGTTCAGCAGATTTCATTGCTTCCACCCATCACGGCACAGAGCCGCCCAAACAACAGAACACAGCAGCAGAGTGTTGAATGCGATCCAGAGGAGTTCGTCGGCGGTCATTCCGCTGCCCTTGGACGATCGCATGGATGATGGCCATGTTCGAAAAAGTATTTATTCCTATTTCGGAACTTCCCATTGACCCAAAATCCCCAATCGTTGTTCTCCGGCCCAGTCAGAAGAATTGTCCAGCATCCTCCGTCGTCTACCTTGACGCTATGCTGATGTTTCGCTGGAAAGAACCGCAACGAGCCCGCCGACAATTTTTGATTCCCCTCTGGGCTGACGTCTTCGTATCCGCCATGCAAGACAAGGGTCAAATACCACCAAGGATGATCATGGGGATTTCGAAGGTCGTCGCTTTATAGCCAATGGTGGATGCGAATGGAAAAAAGCCACGGTACGCCGATCATCCATCGCCTGATGTATGGACACTCTGCATTTCCAAGACTCTTTCCAAATTCAAACTGAATCCGTGGTGCGGGACTCGAACCGGGTTTCGGCTTTCGTGACTCTAGAATCATTCGGCCTCCACCTTGTCGCACTCTCCGTACTGATCAGGTCCGGTGCTTTAACCAATTAAGCTAACCACGGGGGACACTCCGAAGGGCGGGACTCGAACATCGCGACCTTGCATTTGATCAGAATGCATGCTCTACCAACTGAGCTACCTTCGGTCAAACAATCCAAGGGACTCGATTCGAACGAATATCTTCGCGGCAACCCGCGATGCTCTAGGCCAATTGAGCTACCCTCGGACAATCTTCTCCAATTCCCACATGTCGAACGCATCGTGAATGGCCGCTCGCGATTGTTCAAATGTGAATCCGAGCGAATTCAATGCCCTCAGTGCTCGGCTTTGGTTCAATCGCCAGCCTTTGAATGGGTTGCGGTGAAGGCAAGCGATGTACCACTCTTGAATACCGATCAGCGTTGTTGGCATGTTCATGGCTCCTTTCCATTTCAAACGTGCAATTTGTCGCTCGGATCAAAAAATCCCTAGAAAATCGATCCCCTCCAGAAAGCACGCAGCCTCAGCCACGGTGTATCCAGCCTGCCACAACGCCAGCAGCGTATCGGTAGCGACATGGAAGAATGCGGAAAGCTCGGTTAGGAAATCGGCAAAGGTCATGGTTACCTCCGTTAGGCGTTGTTCGGGTCGTGAAGGACGAGGCCGCATTCTCGACAAACCAAGCACCCATTCGGTTGGAGTCGACGTTGACCGTTGTGCTTGCATGCGGCCTGCTTGTCCAGCGTCACTTTCTGAATTTGGAAGCCGAGCGACTTCTTTTGCTTGTTGGTCAGTTTAGCGGTCATCGGTCAGCCTTTCTTCAGGTCGAGGGCAACGAGTCTGTCGAGAAGTTTCTGATACGTTTCGTTGAGAGCTTTGAGGGTCGATGGGACCGCTGGTCGCAGGGGAACAGTCAGTTGCCAATTGACGCGAGATATTCGGCTCGTTGACTGCGAGGGCCGCTGTAAGTTGCCCCGCGAATCTCGGCCCACCGCTTGGCTGAATCGGTAGACGCGAACACAAGCTCTTGGTATCCGGTTGCCCACGTGTTCAGGTAGACGAAGCTATTCCCGTCACGCCGAAGATACGTCAGTATTTCCATTTGTCAGTCCCCTTCAGTTGGCGGGAATCACCCGCGTTATGGTGTCGGTCGATCTGACCGATTAACCGTGAGTTTGCATTCCTGATTCTGGACGGTCGCACCATCGACCAGAAAATTCTGGAAATGCGATTTCAACATGAGCCAATGCCGACGGATAGGATTCCCCGGTTTCGGCTCTGCGAGCTTTGATTGCATCTAGCTTTCTCTGGCCCCAAGAATCGTGATCAACGCGAAATTCAATGTGCTGAATAGCCGCGAAGTCGCATCCGTACATCAATCCAACTGGGATAAACATGACGCCCCTCAGTCGTTATTGAATCGGTTCGGCCCGTAGTAGCTGGCAGCATCGGCAAACTCACCAGACGGCGGCAGGATCGGCAGAGCGACCGTTTCGACCGGCATCAGGTAAGCCATCTGCGATGCAGTCCCGCCGCGAATCTCAACCAGACCCTTCGCCCGCTGCTCAGAAATGCCCCGCATCTCGCGTCCGTCCGTCCCTTGCCACATCCAGCCCGCTTCCATCGTGCGTGCGGCCAATTCGCGGCCTAGGCGTTCGATGCGGACTTGGTTTTCGGATTCGGTCAGGTTGGCATGTGCGTGGATCATTTGAGCAGTTCCGAAAGGCGGGGTTTGCTGTCCCCGCGATTTTTGATTGAATCAGACGCCAACTGCTGATCGCCGAGCGTCTCGGACATTGACCCACCCGCTGCGAGTGTTTTGATTCCAATACTGTGGGATGTCGAAGTGGCCATCGGCAGCATGCGGAGTAGAGAGCAGCAAATCGTATGCAGCTTGCTTGGCTTCAGTTGGGTCGGAAACGTCAACCACAACGCGGGCCAATTCGTCGCAGTAAGATCCCCCCCGATTTGTCATAGGAGTGTTTCCGATTGCCGACCAGATAACGATTGTTGCTTTCATCTGTCGTTTCCCCGTTTGAGTTCGTTGCGTCACTGAGGGAATAGTATCGACGACCGTTGAATGTGTCAACAATAATTCAATCAGTTATTTTGCGATTTCTGCCAGTCGCGGAACTGTTTTGACCGAAGTACATACTCGGACAGGAACTTAGACGGCGAGACTGTTTCGAGAAATTCTTTCACAGTCGGGCTGACAGAGATTGAAAGCGTGACCTTTTTGCCATCAGGAGCGGGCTTCGGGCCGGTGTTCGGTCGTGCCCCGCCATTGTTTCGCCACGGGGAATTGGCTTTCGCTCGCTTTTTCATGGGTATTCCGGTTAGATGTTCGCAACAATTCAACGTCGATAGTATCGCTAAACGGTCGAATTCTCCATAGGATCAAACTTTCTCGTGATCCAATCCATCCCGCTATCCGTTGTCGGTGGCAAGTGGAGAAACAAAACCAAAAATAAGGACAATCGCATGAAAACGGTTACGGCAACGATTCCGGTTGACATTCCAGAAGGGTATGAAGCTGTGCGGTGGGGAACACCAGTGGACGGTGATTACTGCATGAGCGATGCCAGCATCATGAAGGTCGGAGGGTTCTTTCGCCATCCGTCGCCGACGCTAGTCGTTCGGCCAATCGCTCCGCAAATGGTGCCGCTTGGGCCTGTGGATTTGCTTCCGGGCGTGACATTGCTGCGAGCCGACCACATGACTGTCGCTGTTCTTACGGTCAGCAAGACCGGAGTGCTAACGGCACAAGGGAATAATCATTGCTCAGAAGGTCCATTCGTAACGCATACTTCGTTTGAAGAATTGCAAGGATCGTCGTTGACCTATTCAAATGACCACGGCAAGACATGGGCCAAGTGCGAGAAACCAGCATGATCCGTTGTCGGTTGAGAAACAAAACCAAAACAGGAGTCTGCGAGTGAGTCTTTACAATATGATCAACGGCGTAAATCCGTGTGCATTCTTCGTGCTGCCAATGCTCGGCAAGCATCCCGACGAATACCCACGCTTCCGAAGCTGCTTCATAGCCGACCCCGAACACCCTGAGTACAACAATCATATCCACGTCTACACGCGAACAGGCGGCGGGAATCGCGAGGGATACGAAGCCGAAAACGATGCCATGCGAGCCATGCCGACATTTGTCACGGACTTCGATGATTCCTACGATTCGACCTTCGCTTCGTGGGTGTTCAGCGTCCCCGAACAGTGGAAGGCTGATTTCGAGAAGTTCGTCAACGGTGACGCGAAGAACTTCAGCCCCGAATACCGAGCCGGGATGGATCGCATATATCCAAAGCTGGTCGAGAAGTTCGCCGAAATGTTCGGAGAGAAATCGTGAACTACAGATTCGTTTACAAATGCAGGCTCTGCCAGCAGACAGACGACAGCCACGGTGCTGGGAACAATTGGCATGCCGTTATTGGCCATCTGGTCAACGCCAACATGGGCATCGTTTCCGAGCCAATGGCGCCACGGCTAACATCGGCCCACAACTGCTCAGACGGTAAGATCGGCATTTCTGACCTGATCGGGGCAGTTCCAGAAGGGGAGAAAGAATGATTGATACCAGCAATATCGCAATGCGGACGACTCGCCGTGATGGAGTCCCTGACGAGCAGTATCTGGAGGGATGGATTGCTCGTCGTCTTAACAGCGGAGGAATTGAGGACAGCATTTCCATGCTGCAATCATGCGTGGCCAAGCTGCTTACTCTGGCTGCGGCGAGAGGCGAGATTAACGCTGAAACACTGACCGATCTTGTCGGCAGTTCTCGTTACGAATTTGGCCACGAAATAATATTCAAGGACTCCGATCCGACCCAAAACCCCTGAAAAACCCTTTGTTTCCCGAAGCGCCAAATTTGGCGGATCGGAGAACTGGCGATCAGTCGAATTGAACTGGAGTTAATTGCATGTGGAACTGTTCGCGAGAAGCTCAGCGACAGCACGAGGCAGCAAAGGCTCTCCGTCCGACAAAAACTCGCTCAAAGGGAAAGCGTAAGACACAGCCATCAAAGCCGGTTGCAGTCAAAAATGGCGATATACGGATTACATCAGTTCGGCTGCGTGGAAACACAAACGGGCGGAAAAGTTAAAGCATCATGGAGAATGGTGCGACCGCTGCAAGTCGAATCACCGGCTGCAAGTTCATCACAAGAATTATGTTCGGATTGGTCTTGAGGTTCTGTGCGAAGAGTGCCATCACGTAGAACACGATGATGGCCGCGATTGTCTCTCTAAGGAGTTTCGATCAATCATTCGGTAGCTGTATTTCTGCATTTGTCGGAATGTCTTGATCTGATGATTCTGCATTTCCGTTGAGTTAAGATTGCTGAGCGGTTTGTATCACATTCTTTACGGAGAACGGTAAATGGCAGAAAACGGCGTTGTTTACACAACAGGACAGATCGCGAAGATCGTCAAAGTTGCACCCAGAACGGTTGCAATGTGGTTCGATGCTGGCCGGATTCGAGGGTATCGACTGCCCGGAAGTCATGATCGTCGCATCCCACGCGAATCGCTGGAGAAGTTCCTGCTAGAGCACGGAATGCCAACGATTGCCGAATATGAGCGGGCGGGGCAATCTGTGGAATCCAATCTTTCCCCGTGATCCGATCCGCGATATCCTGCGTTCGCTAGCCTGCACGGCTTGAAAGTACGATTCCAAACAAATCAGTTTACACTTACGGGGAGGGATTTCGAATGAAGTGAGAACAAGAGAGTGAGACACAACGGGTAGCCCGGTTCGAAAGGATCGGGCTATTTTCGTTCGGACACCGTAGAATGACAGCAGGAGACAAATCATGGACAAGCTCGTACTGATCCTGCTTGGCGTATTCCTGCTGCTGTTCGGAATCGCCCACGTCACGAACATTCAGATCGTATGGGCAGGGCCGATTATGGGACTCGCGGCCCTTGCGGCTGGGATCGTCTGTCTGATCAAAGCTCTCAGATAGCTCTATTTCGGAAAGCCGCATTCGGTTAGACTCCCGCGAGGAGATGCCGAATGGAGTTGCTCATTCTCGCGGACGACCAATCCACCCTGCAAACGGGTGCGACCATCATTTCGGTTCTGGCATCCCTGATCAGTTGCTTTTTCAACTGGCTCCAGCAACGCGACCGCCTCAAGTTTGACTTTGAAAAGTCCTCCCTTCGTGACGCCAACGAGCGGCATACTGTCCAAATCGCGGAACTGAAGGCAGAATCCGCCACTTGCCGCAGCGAACGCGATAAACTCTCGGAACGTCTCGACCAAGAACGACGAGAGCGAGAATCGCAGGCGATAGATTTCAATCGGCAACTGATCGAACTGAGGGAGCGTAGCCGTGAATGAGGAAGTCTCGAAAATCCTGCTGACCGACTTCGACGCCAAGCAAGTTCTGATCGAAGCGTTCCCGAAGATCATCGTGGACCGGGACACGGAAGCCATCGTTTGGTCAAACAGGAAAGCGGAAGCCTTGTTCGGCTGCCCATTCGTCGCAGAACTGATTGGCGAGAAGTTCTATATCCTGATGCCAGAACGTGCCCGCGTGCGTCACAAATCGCATTGGGATGGATTCTGGAAATCCCCCGCCGTGCGGATGATGACCGATCTACCGCTTCCGTGCCGCAAGCGGGACGGGTCGGAATTCCTCGCACAATTGCTGCTGGCTCCCGCAAAGTCCGGTGTTCGGGTGGTGTGTTTGGTTCAGTTTGTTCCACAGTCTGGCTTGATTGAAGCTTGACCGATGCGTCATATTGCCCAATATGACCTTTAACTGTACAGTTTCGGCATCTACTAAGAAGGGTGCCGAGATGGATGACTACATAACGCTCGGTGCTTTGGCGGGGGCGATTGCGTACGTCTTCGCCTACCGTCTGTTTCACCAGCATTATTCCGAAGTCGTCGCGGTCGGGATCGCCAACTTCTGGTTTTCGTTCTGCTTGTCGCTGATTGCTTGCGATGCGATTTCCGCCGCCCTTCATCGACCGAAAGACCGTGGCATCTCACTTGCGGTGTCTTTCAGTCTGGCTGTTCTCGCACCTTGGGTTTTGCACGTCGCGGCCCCGAATTTCGGTAAGAAGTTGCTCGCGGCGGTAAAATCGTTTAACTTACGCGAGCTTTTGATTCGGATGTTCGGATTGGATAAGAACCAAAAATGAGTGATGCTCTACCCGAACCTGATCCTGTTGCCAAAGCAGTCCGCAAGGAAATGTGGCCGATCTCTTCGATCTGTGTCACGGTCGCTTGCATCGTGATGTATTTCGTTGGGCGAGCACAATTGACGGACTTTGATGCAAGGCAGGATCAACGGTTAGCCAAAATCGAAGCCAAGCTGGACGCTCTAGCGAATCGGCCCATGCAATGGCAGCAACAGCACGTTCACAATCCGAAGCCGCTCACTCGGGAAGACCAGATAGCCGATCTCACAAAATTCTATCGTGAAGAGAGACTCAATGCCGGAACCATGCACCCCTGAATACTGTGATACGGTTTGTGCGAACATCACCTACTACGCTGCGGCGATCATCGTCGACAACGCTCAACTCAGTTCCGACCAGACGAGCTACTACTTTTATCAGGGCGAGAAATACCGCTGCGGATGCAGTTGCGGCGGCTCCATGATGGCCCCGCACGGCGATCTCTCCGATGAGGATCGCGACAAGTTGGCCGAGTTTGTCAAGGCTTCGCAAAAGGTTGCGGCTGACATGCAGGAATGGCTTGCGGGAATCAAAGCCAAGTTGTGACCGTGTTTCGTCACGGCGTTTTATCACTGCTCCTGATTGCCTGAAGGGTTGGATTTAATGGCCGGAACTCCAGCGGTTCTCAACCTTTCGGCTCCACGCTTTCAGATCACGGCGGAAGCCGGGAACGACATCAACTTTTCGTTTCTGGCAACCGCTCTGAACACGACCGGATTCACGTTCGAATTCATTATCTACGATCAGCCTGATGGTCCGGGCGAAATCATTCTGGAAACCCTCACGGAAGGCGACGGCATTACCAATACGCCGGGGACGAATTCCACAATCGCCATCTCGGTTGCCGCTGATATCACGGCGGATCTGTCGGGTCAGTCCAAATGGTGTGAACTGGTCCGCACCGATACCGGATTCGTCCGCACCTATGCGAAGGGGAATCTGGTGCTGGTATGACCGAGTGTTGCACCATCGATTTAACGTCCGGCCAATCCAGCGTGATCACGCTCGGGGCGGTCGCGTCCGAAATCGAATTGCAAGCGGCAGCGACCGAGATCGAACTGCTCGCGGAAGCCAGTGAAATTGATCTGACGGCGGAATCGTCGGTGATCGAACTGACGGTGAATCAGGTCGGCATTCAAGGGGCACCGGGAACTGACGGGGCTTTGCCGGGGTTCACAACGACCAATAAGCAGGGTTCGACAATTGTTGCCGGAACTCCCGTCGCAGTTCATTCCACGGGCATCGGAATCGTGCTGGCCGATGCTACGACTTCCGCGAAACCGTGCGTCGGGCTGAATGCGGTGGATGTGAATAATCTCGATGCCGCCACAGTCCGAACGGGCGGCACATTCGAACTCGCGGACTGGACAGCAATCACCGGAACGGTGGAACTTGCCCCGAAGGCGGTCTATTTTCTATCCACGGTTGCGGGTATGCTGACGACCTCCAGTCCGACGACCAGCCCGAATATTTCGCAGCGAGTAGGCAAATCAGTCTCTCCAACAAAACTGGACATTGACCCGTGGGGGTTCGTGCTTTTGTAAGGAATGCTAGATGGCAATTCGTAAGCCCCTTGTGATTGTCGGCGGTCAGATTGAACAGCTTCAGAGCGGTGACACGCTTCAGGAAGTCGAGCAGCTTCAACTGACGGCGGATGCGGCATTGATTGCCGCTCAGGTCGTCTATGCTTCCGCTGCCGATCACGTCAACAAGGCAAAAGCCGATTCGGCAACAACTGCGAAGCCGATTGGACTCACGACGGGGGCCATTTCCAATGGAGCGGTCGGTGGCGTGCAATCCGATGGTGTTCTCACGCTGACAACTGCCGAATGGGATGCGGCGTTCGGAACGACAGGCGGATTGACGTTCAACACGCCCTATTTTCTGTCAGCGGGAACTGCCGGATTGGGCACAGCGACCGCTCCTTCGACAGTTGGGCAATACGTTGTCCAACTCGGAATTGCCCTGTCGACCACTGAATTGAAAATCGCGATTCAGCAATCCATCCTGCTGTGAGGTGATTCGTGACGACGAACACCCCGTTGGTGATTGTCAGCGGTCAGCCTCGGCAGCTTGCCAGCGGTAACAAGTTGGGCGGGATCACTGGCGGTACGGCTACCGGCGAAGCAATGACGCAGGACCAGTTCGGGTCCAACTCTTCGCAGATGACGACGAGCGGTGTGCCGACATTCAACAACATCACGGCCACGACCCTCATTGACTCTCCGCTGTGGTCGCACGCCGGTCACATGGACATCACGCCTACGAGCGGTCACAACATTGATCTGAATGTGGCTGGAGCCAGCGGTGGGCTGCGGGTGCTGTCAACTGATGCGGATGCGATCTCGTTTGACAGGTCATCCAATACCGACAGCGGCACGACGATCAGCTATTCGACGGCATCCTCGGCTAAGTGGTCTTTCGGGCCTGCCAGCGGCTCCGAGAATCTGCGAATCTTCAACACGACTGCCGGACTTAACTCGATCTCCATTGATGGCACAACTGGCATTCCGACGCTGCTGACGCCGATTCTAGGCACTCCCACGAGTGGCACACTGAGCAATTGCACTGGGTTGCCGATTTCGTCCGGTGTGAGCGGGCTGGGAACGGGCGTTGCCACGGCTCTGGCGGTGAATACAGGCTCATCCGGGGCATTCGTCGTGAACGGCGGGGCTTTGGGCACACCCTCCAGCGGCACGGTCACAAACCTCACCGGCACAGCCTCCATCAACATCAATGGCACGGTCGGAGCGACAACCCCAGCAGCAGGCACATTCACGACTCTGGCTTCCACCGGAGCTACAACGCTCGGCGATGCGAGCGGGGATACAGTCACGTTCAACGCCGACGCTTGGACATTCCCAACATCGGTCACGATTACAAGGACAGCAGCAGCTAGCACGGCGGAAGAAATTTTCCGTATGACAGTTTCGGATAACACATCTTCGTTTATTCGGTTCCTGTCGAATTCCTCAACGGATGCGAACTTTGCTCCCGCAGTCGAGGGCTTTCACAGCGGGGCGAATGTGGCTTATGCTCAGATCGGGACAATCACCACAGACACAGGCACAAACCCGTGTGCCAGCATTACCGCTCGCGTGACAGGTTCTCCGAATACGGACGTTGCAACGCGGCCTTTATTCCAAGTGGTGAACAGGGCAACGATTCTTTCGAGCTTCACGGCGACATACAACATCGGCCTCAAGGGTCCGGCCACAAGCCCCGCCTCAGAAGCAGCAGCAGCGGATACCGTCTGGTTGTCTCCCGTTGATAAGGCGGCGGGTGATCGCAGGCTGTCGATTCAGGCGGAACTTGGTTCGGCCATCACTCTGGGCAATGATCGACTGAACTTCGCCGCATCCACAGGGCTATTGTCCATCGCCGGAACAGACCTGCTGTCGATGACCGCGACGACGATGACGGTTTCCTCAACGACCGATTCCACGAGCAGCAGCACCGGAGCGGAGATTTGCAGCGGCGGTCGAGTCACCACGAAGAATCAGCTTGCCTTGCAGGGTCAAGGCTGGGGCGTGACCTCAACAGCGACCGCAGCGGGGACAACAACGCTCTCCAGCACCAGCAAGATCATCCAGATTTTCACCGGGTCCACGACGCAGACCGTGACATTGCCAGCGGCGAACCTGTTTGGCTCTGGGATCGCCGTGGTATTCATCATCAAGAATCGTTCCAGCGGCACGGTGACAATCAATCGGGCCGGGTCCGACACAATTGACGGCGGCACATCGACAACCCTCACGGGCGGTTCCAATCAATCGGTGACATTGGTGAGTGATGGCTCTACAGCATGGGTGATCGTATGAGTCACAACTTTATCCCGCGTCCACCGGCATTTGTGCAGTACGTCACGCCGAGTGCGGGCGACACGGTTACGATCACGGGGAGTGCCAATACCACGCTGCTCTTGAATCCAGCGGGCACACTGCTGACACTGACGATTGCATTGCCTTCAAGTCCCGTTGATGGGGATCGGGTCCAGATCGGCTCCAGTCAGATCATCACAACGCTGTCCATCACCGGAACGATTGTGGGAACAATGGCGACAATCGCACTCGGTGGGTTCGCTTCATTCTGCTATAACTCGACCGCCAACAAATGGTTCAGGATTGGATAACATGACAGACGAAGAACTCGGCCAATTGAAGCAGGAATACGAAGACCGGATCAAGCAACTGATGGAAGATGCCGTCACCGCCCAGCGGGAGCATGAGCACGAAATCAGTTTGCTCAATGAAGCTGCCGAGTCAGCGAAGATGGACGCGGAAGAATTGCTGGGGAACACATTGGCCACAACCCGCGATTCACTGACCAAGGAAGCCAACAAGCGACTCACAGAGCTTGCCGCAGAGGCTAACGCCCAATTGCAGGCCAAGCAGGCCGAGATCGACCGATTAAAGATCGACAATGAGCATCTGACGAAACTCCACAACTCGCAGAATGCGTACGTGATTGCTCTTGAATCCGGCCCCAAGGACGATATCAAGCAGGCTCTCGCCGAATATCGGGTCGCTCAACTGCAACAGGAACTTTCCCAACTTCAACGATTGGGGGCCAAGTGACCGCCGATATCAACGTCGTGGATTATGGGGCGGTCGGGGATAACCTCACAGATTGCACAGCGGCATTTCGTCAGGCGGCGAGCTTGGCGGCATTCCGCAACGTCACGCTCGATGGTTCATTCGTGGATGCCCAGACATCGCCGCGAATCGTGATTCCGAGCGGCCGATACATCATCAGCGGCGAGATTGGATTCCAGCCGATCTGTTGCATTGAAGGCAGCAAGGCCATCATCCGGCAGACGAATCCGGTTTGCAGCAGTTTCGTGTTTCCCAATGGTTCGGACTTGGAAATCACCGGCTGCAAGTTCGTGGGCGGCGGAATTTCCATCTCCAACAACAACATCAATGGGTCGCTCTTTTCGATTCGACAATGCACCTTCGACAAGACCATCGGGGCGGCGATCACGGTTGGAAGCATCAACCAGAACGGAATTGTCTCGGGCCAATTGACCGTGGAGCGTTGCCGATTCCGAAACTGCGGGTCATCCCTTCACTCGGAATGCGATGCAACGATCATTGAGAATTGCTGGACCCAATGGAGCAGTATTCAGGCGGGTGAAAACTGTTTCCAGAACACTCGCGGAACGATGTCGATGCGGCGTTGCATGAATGTGCCAGCCGATTTCACGGCGTTCCCGATTGCTCGCCGATGGGTCAGTAATTCCGGTTCGTTCTTAGCCTCGGGAACGATCTTCAGCGGCGAAAACGGCGGCATTCCAGTCATTCAGCACAATACATTTCCGAGTGCGTCGTACCCATACATGGGCGACATCGTTTCGTTCGTGCACTGCCAACTTTCGGCAGGTCCGAATCAGAGCCCAACCTCTGCGATCATGGATCTGCAAGGAATGCCAGCGGTGATCGAAATCGACAACTGCAAGTTTCTGGTGGAAGTGGATCTGATCCGAGCGAGTCAGGCCGCACTGCAAGCGGCAAGCGATCTGGTGACAACCGGACGGATTCATCCGCAGATTCGCATCAACGGGAACCAGACTTGGCCCAGCACGCTCCGAATTCCTGCGGAGCTTTACCCGTTGGTGTGCCCATGAGAAACCCCGAATTCGTTCGGCAGATGATCAAGTCCATCGACCAAGAACAGCGGGAAGGCATCGGCGTCTATTTGAAGCACGGACCATTTGACGGCGTGATCATCAACTTCCAGCCAATCAACTTCCGCAAGATGATCAAACTCGGCGGCAACTTCATGATGGAATTGTCCGACGATGGAGAAGTCGCTCACTATGTCATCGCATGGTACGACGACAGAAATGGCATCGCCAAATTCGCCGGATATTGCCAGACGGACGACAATTGCGGAGATTGTCCTTGAAGTTCTGAAAAACATCGTGCATCATGCAACCGCAACATTTGGCCACTGAAACACTTGACTCACTATCGCGATGAGACGCTTCTCATGACGGGCGGGAGTCTGGTTGTTACGGCAAGCGAGGAACGATGCGGGAACAATCAATGGTCGGCCAATCCGACCGTAGTGAGTCAAGTGATTCAGTGAACTTAACACCCAAGGGCGAAGAATGAGCGACCGAATCCATGAGATCACGAGGACTGTGGATGAGTTACTTCGGCGAGCACAAAACTGGGCACAAGATGACGTGGCCCCGCCGCCGATCCCCGACGACATCGCTCTGTCGATCCAAGAAGCGGACCTGATCTGCCACAGCGGCGACATCCCGCAATCGTGCCAATCGCTCGTGATAGCAGTGGGTCGACTCGGCGAAGAACAACGCAAGTATGACAACTACGAGCACGGCAGCCGCCAGCAGAATCAAGCCCCGGCGTCTAGTTGGTGGGGAGCGGTCAAAGCGGTCGCGATTGCCCGTCAGGGTGCCGAAAAACCGATGACGATTCGTCGGGAATCGGTCAAGGAATTGCTCCGACAAGGTGTGTCGCGGAACCAGATTGCCGGAGCGATCTACGGTCGACGCGGCGAAGGCCCGCTGATGCAGGCGAATGGTACGCCAGACGATTTCCTGATCGACAAGGAAGCCGAAACTGCCGGTTCTGTTCTCACTGGCTGGCCGGATTGGGTCGCTCCGTGGGAAGTGCAGAACACGAAGGCACAAGACCGGCTTGCTGCACAATTGGCCGTGATTGAAAAGCGGGAAGAGGGCCGCAAGTATCGCGACCCTGCATCCATTGAGCAGATGCTAAAGGATGGCTGCTACATTCAGCAGATCATGCGAGGCAAGGATTGCACGCGATCCGAAGTCATGGCCGTGGCGGAAGAACTCGGAATCAGTCCACAGGAACAACCGGGCAGCATCTCGGAAGCGGTGGACCTGCTATTGACGGACGAGGACGAATCGACCGACAAGCCGCATAGTTTGGAAGCATTGGCAGATAGGGCCGAACGCAGCGACAAGGTGATCGAGATTTGGGAAGGCTCGAATCGTCAATTCGGTTCACCGGAGATTCGAGAAGCTCTTGCCAAGCAAGGCGTTGAGATGAGCACAAAGCAGATCGCAGCCGCGATTGGGCATTACAAGCGTAAGCAGAACACACAGGCCGAAGTCACAGCCTAAGCGAAGGGGCGAAGATGGGAATCGAGCTTATTTTAGCGGATGGTCAATACATCCAGAATCCAGAAGCCAAAATCTTTCGATTGGTGAATGGCGATTGCGTCATTTATGCCGACGAGACCAGCGAGGCGATTGGAGCCTACGCAAAAGGCGAGTGGGTATCGGTGTTTCGGACAGAGTATCCCGCCGAATGGATCGGGCCTTGTGATGAAAGCCTTCGTAATGTATTACCCGCATTTCCATCCGCCGGACCGACGACCGAAAGTACATGCTTAGGTGATGGCAGCAGCGGGACTACCAGCACGTCAAGAGCCGTTTCATCTGCGAGTTCGTGTGTCTACTGCCGCGAAAACCCCAGATCGGAATGCCCATGCTGTGGCGGGAAAATCGTCCCCGCAACAGAAAGTTCATCTAGCTGCGGAAGTAGCGAGCCATCGACTCAATCCGTCGCAACCAATTCATCCTCATCGGCAGACATGCCGGACGATATCGAAGTTGGTTGTGATGTTGTGTGCGTCAAAGGCAGCGGCCCTGATGGCTATCACTTCCCCGAACTGGTTCGAGGGAAGACGTATGCCGTTAGAATGAAGACTCAAGTGGACGATCAGATGTACCTGAGCGTTGACCGTCTGGATCGCCTCTATCCTGCCAGTTGCTTCCGTAAACTTGTCCCCACTCCCTGATTTGCCGAGCGAAGAATGGCGAAGAAGAAAACCGGACGCACGACCCCGGACGATTACATAGCAATTGCCGCTAAGTCAAACAGTCCATCACGTTCTGGCGAACACTCCGAGAAGAATGGCGGCGAACCAAGCGATATTCACCTTGCATGGTATCGAGCATGGTCGTGTGAGTACCGGAGCATTTCTGATATTGCCCGTGATGCTGGCGTTGGTCGATCAGCGTGTCACGAAGCCGTCCATCGCGTGAAAGAGTGGATGAAACTGTACACGTTTGAGAATATTCTGGACTTCCGCCATCGCCAGACCGAGACATTGCAAGTCGTCATTCGGGAAGCCTTGGAGGCATGGAAGAAATCCAAGGAAATCGGGGTTACAGAAGAATTCGAATCTGTGACGGTCGATGGTGATGATCCTGATGGGTTCCCGCGAGACGCGATAAAGACGAAACGCAAGGAAGTTCATCAATGTGGCGGGGCTGGTTATCTGGCCGAGGCTCGGGCGGCAATGGCCGACATCCGCGACATTTGGGGCGTCGACATGCCGAAGAAGCTCGCCATCGAAATGAGCGAGTATGACGATCTGATCGACCCGACCGGATTGGATCACAGTCAGGCGGTGATTGATCAGGCGAAGGCGATTGTGGCCGCAGCGGTAGGGGCAAAATGATCAAGCGGGAGAAAATCAACCCCTTCGATCTGGCGTTCTTCTCATTCAAGCCACGCCCCGACCAGCCTCACAAGTACGACGAGCAGACCGCCTTCATGAACTCGGATCATGACGGCGTGACGTTTTTGCTTGGCGGTACGGGGGCAGGGACCACTTCTTGCGGGCTGGCTAAAGCTGTGCGGTTCATGCTGAAGACTCCGCCGCCACGCCGCGATACGCCATTCTGGATTCTCAGCGAAAGCTTTGAGGACACAATCAGCACTTGCTGGAAAGAGAAGCTACACCAGCAGGGGCATCTTCCGCCGAACGTGATCGAATGGGAGCGGATTGCATGGTACAAGCCGAAGAATGACCTGCCATACTCGGTGCCGCTCAAGCCGTGGGGCTATCACCAAGACGGAACCCCGAAGAACAAGGTTTGCGAGAAAGGGAATTGGGTTGTTGTCTTCAAGTCTTATGCTCAAGGCCGCGAAAAACTGCAAGGGCAATCAATTGGCGGGTTTCTGTTCGTGGAGCAATTCCCGTTCGGGTTGCTAGAGGAAGTCATGGGCCGGTGCCGCGAGTATTCCTTCACGGGGAATAAGCTGGCCGAGTTCACGCCGATTGATGCGGAGAAGTCCATCAAGCTTCAGGAGATGGAAGAGAAGAACGAACTTCCCGAGGGCTGGGCGATTTATCGGGCGAATACCGAAGTCGCATTAGAGGCTGGCCACGTCTCAAAACAGTGGTTCAATCGGTTCTTCGGGATGTTGTCGCCACAGATGCGAAAGATCCGCACCAAGGGGCTGTGGGGAGCCTATGAGGGGGCAGTCTATCCCGAGTTCGATTCGAAGATTCATTGCATCAAGGGGGAGTGGTCCGCACCTGTCGGCATGTGGCATCGGCGAGCGTTCGACTGGGGTTCGGGTGCCGAGAATGCGTTCGTGTGTCTGTTCATGTGTAAGAGCGGAGCGGGTCAGTGGGTGGTTTACGACGAATACTACTCCACGGAACCACTGAGTACGGTCCAGCACTTGAAGAACGTGCAGGATATGCACCATTGGCCAGACACGAATCCCTACTACGGCATGTCATGGGGCGATCCGAGCGGGTTGGATCGGTTTCGCATCGCGTCTCAGATGGCAGAACTCGCTCCCGGTTACGAATCGATGTACGTGCAGGCCGCGAATAACTCAATCGAAGAGGGGATTGAGCATGTCCGCTGGTTGCTTGAGCCGACCGAAGCAATGGGCGTCATTGGTGAGGATGGCAAGATCATTCCCAAGCCACGACTGTTGATCTGTCAGGATTACTGCCCGAATCTGGTTCGTGAAATGCGGACCTACAGGCGGTATCGACCGACAGGAACCAGCGTGAACACGCAATCTCCGATTGATAAACCCCTCAAAAAGCATGATCACGCCTGCTTCCCGGCAGGGTCGCTAATTAGCACGCCGACAGGACCAAAGGCCATTGAGTCGCTGTCTTTTGGGGACGAAGTGTATACGCATCTCGGTATTGGGATCATTGAAATATCCCCGCAGATAATCAGGCGATGCGATACGGTAGAGGTTTCTATTTCCGGCGGAGAAACAATAGAATGTACCGCAGACCATCGGATTGCAGTTGATGCGGCTGAATGGGTTCGAGCCGACGAATGCAAGGGCCGAATGGTTAATGTGAGAAACGCGGAATGCGAGAGGAAATCACAAGGGGCGGCAAGCGAGTTCCTTTCCAGCACATTGGGATCCTAAGCTTAGAATTCCACGTGGACAAGTTGTCGC
>JADMIO011000742.1_pt1 | contig 56601 bp, 55 predicted proteins | sample 8958161 | NCBI WGS metagenome assembly JADMIO01 (sample SAMN16585339, study PRJNA669376) | soil metagenome | isolation source: Crop rotation soil | place: USA: Cullars Rotation, Alabama | collected 2011
GCCGCGACTTCAAGTCACGTGAATTCCAAGCTTCGGATCCCACTGTGCTGGAAAGCCCGACGACACGCTGCAGACGCTGGACGTCGGCGCCTTACTACCGCTGCACGCCACCGCGCTGGGCAAGGTGCTGCTGAGCTACGACGCCGACCTGGCCGCGACCCTGACCCGCGGGCCGCTGGAGGCGTTCACTCGGCGCACGCTGGTCACCCGCGCCGCGCTGAGCCGGGCGCTGACCGAGGTGCGAGAGGCGGGCTGGGCGGGGGAGATCCAGGAGTACCTGGTCGGCCAGGCGAGCATCGCCGCGCCGATCCGAGGGCACGGCGGGTTGGTGGTCGGCGCGATCGGCATCTCCGGGCCCGCCGAGCGAATGCTGGACGGAAAGGGGGATCCGGACCCGAAGCTCGTCATCTATGTTCGAGACGCCGCCCGCGCCGTCTCGCGCGACCTTGGCGCGGCGCGGTGGTGACCGCCCGGACCGGTGCGGAAGAGGGACGCGATGACGGCGCGCTGCGTGATGTCGATCGACCAGGGCACCACCTCGACCCGGTGCATGCTCTTCGATCGGCGCGGCCAGCTGCTCTCGGTGGCGCAGCGGGAGCACCAGCAGCACTTTCCCCGTCCGGGGTGGGTCGAGCACGACCCCATGGAGATCTGGCGCAACCTCGGCAGGATCGTCCCGCAGGCGATGCGGGACGCTGGGGTGACAAGCGAGGACGTTGTCGCGCTGGGGATCGCCAACCAGCGGGAGACCACCGTGCTCTGGGACCGGCACACCGGTCATCCGATCGGCCGGGCGATCGTGTGGCAGGACACCCGCACCGACGCGCTGGTCACCGAGCTGGCCGCCCGCCCGGGCGCCGACCAGGTGCCCGAGCTGTGCGGCCTGCCGTTGGCCACCTACTTCTCCGCGCCCCGGATCCGCTGGCTGCTGGACCGCAAGCCGGAGCTGCGGGACCGCGCGGAACGCGGGGACGTGCTGTTCGGCACGCTGGAGAGCTGGCTGATCTGGAACCTCACCGGCGGCCCCGACGGCGGCGTGCACGTGACCGACTCGACTAACGCCAGCCGCACGCTGCTGATGAACCTGCACTCGCTGACCTGGGACGACAAGCTGCTGGCCTTCTTCGGCATCCCGCCCGCCATGCTGCCCCGGATCACCTCGTCGACCACCGAGTACGGGGTGTCGCGCCGGATCGTGCCCGGCATCCGGATCGGGGCGGCGCTCGGCGACCAGCACGCCGCGCTGTTCGGGCAGATGTGCTTCTCGCCGGGCGAGGTCAAGTGCACCTACGGCACCGGCAGCTTCCTGCTGATGAACACCGGGTCGACGCCGGTCCGTTCCACGAACGGGCTGCTCACCACGGTGGGGTACCAGTTCGGCGAGGAGCCCGCCGTCTACGCACTGGAGGGCTCGATCGCGGTCACCGGCTCGCTGGTGCAGTGGTTCCGGGACAACCTAGGGCTGATCAGCACCGCGCCTGAGATCGAGACCCTGGCGCGCACCGTGGCGGACAACGGCGGCTGCTATATCGTGCCGGCGTTCTCCGGCCTGTTCGCGCCGCACTGGCGCAGCGAGGCGCGCGGCATCATCGTCGGCCTCACCTCCTACATCACTAAGGGGCACCTGGCCAGGGCGGTGCTGGAGGCCACCGGGTGGCAGACCCGCGAGGTGGTGGATGCGATGAACGCGGAGTCCGGGCTCGGCATCTCCGCGCTGCGCGTGGACGGCGGCATGACCTCGGACAACCTGCTCATGCAGACCGTCGCCGACGTGCTCGACGTGCCGGTGGAGCGGGCCATGGTCGCCGAGACGGTGTCGCTGGGCGCCGCGTACGCGGCGGGGCTGGCCGTCGGCTACTGGCCTGACCTCGAGGCGGTGCGCCGCAACTGGCACCGGGCCGCCCAGTGGCTGCCCCAGATGGACGCCCGGCGGCGCGCGGTGGAGTACCGCAACTGGCGGCGCGCCGTGGAGCTGACCTTCGGATGGGTGCAACCGGAGGAGCCTGACCTGGATGGGGTGAGCTGAGCTCGGCCGCATCGAGCCCGATCCGGCGTGCTGGCTGCCTGTCACGCCGCCGGGGCGACCTCCCGCCGAGGTGTCGGACCGATGTGGTGCACTCGTGGCATGTCCGCTGCTTCTCCCGACCACGCCGCCGACGGCGCGCCGCGCACCGGCCGGCACGGCCTGCTCGTGGTGCACGCCCATCCCGACGACGAGGCGATCGGCACCGGCGCGACCATGGCCAACTACGCGAGCAAAGGTGTCCCGGTGTGCCTGGTGACCTGTACGCGAGGCGAGCGGGGTGAGGTCGTCACCGACGAGCTCGCCGCGCTGCGCGACGATCCCGAGCTGCTCGGACGTCACCGCGAAGGAGAGCTCGCCGCCGCGCTGGACGCGCTCGGGGTGCGCAGCCTCGTCTGGCTGGGCGGCGTCGGCCGGTGGTGGGACAGCGGCATGATGGGCACCCCGACGAACGATCATCCGCGCGCGTTCGCCCGGGCGGACCCGACGCAGACGACCCGGGAGATGGTGCAGGTGCTGCGCCGCGAGCGGCCGTCGGTCGTGGTCTGCTACGACGAGCGCGGCGGGTACGGCCACCCCGACCACATCCAGGCGCACCGGGTGACCATGGCGGCCCTCGACCCGGCCGCCGACCCGGACTACGCACCTGAGCTCGGCGAGCCGTGGCAGGTGCCCAAGGTCTACTGGCAGGTCCTTCCCCGGTCCCGGGTACTGGCGCTGGTCGAGACCTTGGGGTTCCAGCTCGCCGACGAGATGCCCGGGGTGCCCGACGACGCCATCACCGCCCAGATCGACGGCAGGGCTCACCTCGCCGCCAAGGTGGCCGCGCTGGAAGCGCATCGCAGCCAGGTCGACCTGGAGAACGGGTTCTTCGCCAAGCTGGTCCGCATCCCCGAGTTCGGCGTGGAGCACTACCAGCTGGTCAAGGGCAGCCGAGGTCCGGTAGGGCCCGGTGAGCACGGCTGGGAGGACGACCTGTTCGCCGGTCTCGACTAGGGCGCGGCTGGCGCCGAGCGGGCCGTGCGAACCGCGGCGCTAGCCGATGCCGCTCACCCCGATGAGCGAGCCGACCAGGTAGGTCGCACCGGCCGCGATGGCCCCGAAGGCCAGCTGGCGCAGCCCGTTGAACCACCAGGAGCGGGTGGTGAACCGGGCCACCAGGGCCCCGGCCGCGAACAGCCCGACGCCGCCGACCGCCAGGGCGGCCAGCAACGAGCGCAGCCCGAACAGGTAGGGCAGTAGCGGGAAGAGCGCGCCCACGGCGAAGCACAAGAACGACGAGAGGCCGGCGGTCCACGGCGACGGCCGCTCGTCGGGGTTCACCCCGAGCTCGGCGCTGATGTGCTCGCGGACGGCGAGGTCGGGGTTGTTGTGCACCTCCTCCGCCAGTCGGGCGGACACGTCCTGGGACAGGCCCATGTCCCGGTACATCCCGATCAGCTCGGCCTTCTCCGCCTCCGGGTGCTTGCGCAGCTCCTCGCGCTCCACCGCCACCTCGGCCTGCACCGCGTTGTTCTGAGTGTCCACCGAGGCGAACTCGCCAAGGGCCATCGAGAACGCGCCGGCGACCAGCCCGGCCATCCCGGTCAGCACGATCACCCGAGGCGTCGCCCCACCCCCGCCCACGCCGGCGACCAGCGCGATGTTGGTAACCAACCCATCCATTGCGCCGAACACCGCGGGCCGCAGCCAGCCGCCGGACAGGTCGTTGTGCCGATGGCCGATCTCGCTGATCCCGTGCTCGACCTCGCTGGTGGCCACACCCCGCTCGGTGGTGCCGGGGCCGACGCCGCTGGGATGGCTCCCGCTCATGGTGTACCTCCGGCCGCCATCCTACCGGCGCGTCGGTCCCAGTTAGACCCTGGAAAGCCTGCCCTGACCAGCGCAAAGGCTACACTGACCGGTTGCCGGGCGGCTCGATGTCGCCGGTCGGCCTGGAACTCGGCCGTCAGCGAGGCGGCGCACGGAGCCCGCGAAGCGGAGGCCGGTGCGGGCCGGCCGGCGGGCGCCATTAGGCTGACCGGGTGCTGCCTGATCGAGTCTCCGGGCACTCTTGGCCCGACGTGGTCGGCACCCTGGCCCGGCTCGGCCTGGCCGTCGTGTGGTTGGTGTCCGGGTCCATCAAGGCGGCCGACCCCGACCAGACCTGGGTGGCCGTGCGCGCCTACGCCGTGCTGCCCAGCAGCGGGGTGGACGTGGTTGCGGCCGTGCTGCCCTGGTTCGAGCTGGCGCTCGGCGTGCTGCTGCTCCTTGGGCTGCGCACCAGGCTGGTCGCCGCCGTCTCGGCCGCGCTGCTGCTGGTGTTCATCGCCGGAGTGTCACAGGCCTGGGCACGCGGGTTGTCCATCGACTGCGGCTGTTTCGGCGGCGGCGGTGAGGTCAGCCAAGATCAGACGAGCTACGGTACCGAGCTGCTGCGAGACACCGGGTTCGGCGTGCTCGCGGCCTGGTTGATCATCCGTCCGCGAACCCTGTTCGCGCTGGACGACGTACTGGCTCGCGGCCGTCGGGTGCTGGCGGGCGGAGGAGGTTCGTAGCGGTGGCAGCCCTGCGCACGGTGCGCATCGTCGTGGTCGGCATGCTCCTTGCGGTCGGGCTCGCCGCGTGCGGTGGCTCGAAAGCCCAGGTCAATGCCAACTACTCGACCACCGTCGACGGCTCGGTGGTGGTCGCCGGCAAGCAGGCCGCCAACACGGTGGACGTCTACGAGGACTTCCTGTGTCCGATCTGCGGGCGCTTCGAGGCGAACTTCGGCAGCAAGCTGACGCAGGCCATCAACGACGGCAAGATCCAGGTGCGCTATCACCCGGTCGCCATATTGAACCGGGCCACGAACCCGGCCGGCTACTCGTTGCGCGCCGCGAACGCCGGCATCTGCTCGGCCGACGCCGGCGTCTTCCCCGCCTACCATGCCAAGCTGTTCGATGGCGACACCCAGCCCAACGAGGGCAGCGCCGGGCTCACCGACCAGCAACTGATCGACCTCGGTACCCAGGTAGGCGCGCCCGCCTCGTTCGCCACCTGCGTGACCAGCGGCAAGTACAGCAAGGCGGTCACCGCCGAGACCAACCGCGCCGCGAAGGACACCTCACTGCGCGCCCAGGGCTCCAACAGCTTCGGTACCCCGACCGTCACCGTCAACGGCAAGCGCGCCGACCTGTCGGAGGACGACTGGCTCACCGACATCACCAAGTAGCCGGTGCTCGCCCGGTTCCCTGCCAGCAGCCCTCCGAGCGGGACCGAAGCGCCGTGCAACCTTCGCGCTGAGCAACGCACGCACGAGCAGGTGCTGTAGGGCTCGGGGCTACCTGTGAGGTTGGCGGCGCGCCTGGTCAGAGCAGGGGGCGCAGCGGTTCGGGCACCTGGCTTCCTTCGATCCAACGCTCCAGCCGGCGGGCCTTACCCACCTCGGTGCGCGGGAGGGTGCCGGTCGCCAGCACGCGTACCTCACACCCCACACCTAGCCGTTCACGCAGCGCCGCCCCGAGCCGCGCGCTCAGCGCGGCGGCGTCTGCCTCGGCGCTGGCCGGCTCCACCCCTACCCGCAGCGCCGGTCGAGCAGGCACCCTGCGGTCCTCCACGATCAGGTAGTGCGGGCCCGCCGAGGGGTCGGCGAGCAGGACCGCCTCGATCTCGGTGGGGAACACGTTCACCCCCCGGATCACCACCATGTCGTCGCGGCGGCCGAGTAGTTTGGTCATCCGCCGCAGGGTGCGCGGTGACCCCGGCGCCGGTCCGGCCAGCGCTGCGATATCGCCCGACCGGTAGCGCAGCAGCGGCATCCCGGTCTTGGTCAGCGTGGTGAACACGAGCTCGCCGGGTGTGCCGTCCGGTACCGGGTTGCCTTCCGGATCGATCGCTTCCACGTAGAAATGGTCCTCGGCGACGTTGAGCAGCCCCTCGGAGTCCAGCGACTCGCAGGCCACGCCCGGACCGATGATCTCCGAGAGCCCGTAGATGTCCAGCGCGCGCAGCCCGAGCAGCGCTTCGATCTGCCCGCGCATGCCCTCGGTCCATGGCTCCGCGCCGAACACGCCCACCCGCAGCGAGCAGCTCCCCGGGTCGGCGCCCGAGGCGCGCAGCGCCTCACCCAGATAGATCGCGTAGGACGGAGTGCAGCAGAGCACGTCCGGTCGCAGGTCGGCCAACAGCCGCAGCTGGCGATCGGTCATCCCGGCGGACAGCGGCAGCACGGTGGCCCCCAACCGCATCCCACCGTGGTGCATCCCCAAACCCCCCGTGAACAGGCCATACCCGTACGCGACCTGGATCACGCTTGACCGGTTCGCCCCCGCGCCGCCCAGTGCGCGCGCCATGACGTCCGCCCAGACGGCGACGTCCACTGCCGTGTAGGGCACCAAGGTAGGCCGGCCACTGGTGCCGGACGACCCGTGGATGCACACCACCTGCTCGCGCGGGACCGCCAGCAACCCCCAGGGGTAGTGGTCCCAGAGATCCTGCTTGGTCACCGTCGGCAGCTTGGACAGGTCGTCGAGCGACACGTCAGCCCCCGCGCGCACCCCCGCCGCCCGCAGCCGTCGCGCCTGCAGCCCCTCGGCGCGCAGGAGCCGGTCCACCAGCTCCACCAACCGCTGCTCCTGCCACTCGCGGCGCTGCCGCGGGTCGCACCCCTCCGCGTCCGGGTCGACCAACGGCGGCGGCCCGTCGGCGTGGCGGGCAGCGCCCCCGTGCAGCGGCGCACCGGCGTGGCGGGCAGCGCCCCAGTGCGGCGGCGCACCGGCGGGGCGGGCAGCATCACCGGGCGGCAAACCGGGCGCTACCGGGCTCGTCGGGTCGGCGGACGGTGGCGGAGCGGCGGCGTCGGAGCTCACGGCGCGAGCGTAGTGCGGGCGCCGGCCGAAAGGAGGCCCCCGATTCCGGCTTCCGTGCGCCGTCCGGTAAGTTGGATCGCACTGGGGCTGTGGCGCAGCTGGTAGCGCATCACACTGGCAGTGTGAGGGTCAGGGGTTCGAGTCCCCTCAGCTCCACCAGGTAAAGCTCTCTCCGTGGTGCTGGCGAAACGCCGGGCGGCTGACCACATTTCTGCTGAGGACGGACGTCCGCAGGGTAGGCCACGAGGGGGAAGACGGCGCGCCGAGTCCCGCGGACCGCGTATCGTCTGGCCCCTAACATCAACAGGTGAACTGATCGAGTAGCTGAGCAGGCCCGGCGGTTTGTCGGGTTGTGCGCGAGAGGCCATATGCGTCCTTCGATAATCCGTCACCAGTGGGGCCGCGTCCTGCTCGGTTGCGTCCTGGCCCTGCTGCTCTGCGCCGGCTGCGGCGCCAGCGCGCCGCGGGCCCAACCCGCCCCTTCGTCCGCGCCCGCGCCGAACCACGCCATGGGGCCGCACGAGATGGCCCCGCCCACCCCACAGGACGCGGCTCTGAAGCTGGAGTCGCTGCTCGGCCAGCACGCGGTGCTGGCCGCGGACATGATGCGCGGCCGCATCCGCAACGACGAGGACCTCGCCCAGGCGACCAACGCCGCCCTCGGTCGCAACACCGACGACCTCGCGCAGCTGGTCGGGGTCATGTTCGGGGCACCGGCCTCGGACCGGTTCCGGACGCTGTGGGCGGATCACGTCAGCGCGCTGTTCACCTACGCACGAAGCCAGGCCACCGACGACGCCACCGCCCGCAACCAGGCACGGACAACCCTGGTGACGTTCGAGAACAACCTTGCCGAGTTCTTCGCCTCCGCCGCCGGGGGTCGGCTGCCCCAGGCAGCCGCCCGGTCCGCCCTGCTCGGCCACGTGAATCACCTGCTGGAGCAGGCCGACGCCTACGCGATGGGCGACTACCCCCGGTCCGACGCGGCCTATCGGCAGGGCTACGCGCACACCGTCGAGCTCGGGCACACGCTGGCCACCACCCTGCTGCCGCCCGACCAGGCCGCCGTGCTCGAGGAGCCGCAGTGGCGACTGCGCTCGGAGCTGGGCCGGCAGCTCGGCGAGCACGTCGCGCTGGCCATCTACACGTTGCGCGCCGGCGCCACCGACAGCCCCGACTTCAAAGCGGCCGCAGCCGCCCTCGACGGCAACACCAGAGACCTCAGCGCCGACGTCGGCAGCCTGTTCGGGGAGCAGGCGGGATCGCAGTTCATGACGCTATGGGCCGACCACATCGACCAGCTGGTCGCGTACACCGCCGGGGTGGCCGGCAGGGACGATGGCAAGCGCACCGCCGCGCGCGGCGCGCTGCGTGACGTGGAGCGACGACTGGCCGCATTCCTGGACGCCGCGGGCGGCGGGCGGATCGGATCACCCGCTCTGGCGCAGGCCCTGTTCGCGCACGACGACACGCTGATGCGTCAGGTGGACGCGTTCGCCGCCAAGGACTACCAGCAGGCCAACGACCTGTCCTATGGCGCCTACCAGGACATGTTCGGGATGGCCAGGCAGCTGTCGGACGCTTTCGGTGCTGCCGTGGCGGCCCGGCTGCCCAAGGGTGGCGCGCAGACCGGTGCCGGTGGGACGGTTCGGCAATCGCGATGACCGAACGGCCGATCCGCGAAACGGCCCGTGGGGTGTGGTCGCGCCGGGCCCTGTTGCTGGCCGGGCTGGCCGCGATGGGCACGACCATGCTGTCCAGCGCGCGGGCCACCGCCACGGCCACGGCGTCCGTCGCACCGGCGGCCCAAGGCTTTCGCTCGACGCGCAGCTATCCGGTGCTGAGCCCGCCGGTTCGGCTGCGCATCCCGGCGGCCGGTGTGGACAGCCCGTTGCAGCCGCTCGGTGTTGCCCCGGACGGGACTATCGAGGTGCCGACCGACTTCGCCGTCGCCGGTTGGTTCGCCGGCGGACCCCGACCCGGCCAGGCCGGCCCGGCTGTGATCCTCGGCCACGTCGACTCGACCCGAGGGCCCGCGGTGTTCTACCGGCTCCGTGGGCTCACGCCGGGCGCCGACGTGACCGTGCTGCGGGCCGACGGGAGCACGGTCGTATTCCGGGTTACCGGGCTAGCGCGCGTGCCGAAGACCGAGTTTCCGACCGCACAGGTGTACGGGGCGTCGCTGGAGCCGACGCTGCGTTTGATCACCTGTGGGGGCCGCTTCGACCGGGCCGTCCGCAGCTACGAGGACAACATCATCGTCTACGCGGATCTCGCCGACGGGGAGTGATCGGTGGATCTCGGGCAACCGGCCTGGCCTCCCCGGTCGCGATCGGCGGTGCGCGGCGGCCGCCCGGTTCTCGCGGCACTGTTCGTGCTGTTGTTCGGGCTCGGGATCGATGGCACGGCTGCCGGCTCCGTGCCGGTCGGCTGGTCCGCCGCGGTGGGCGGCCCCGTCGACGGTCAGGTTCGGCTGACGCTGGTGTCGCCGGATGCCTCGGCTCCGGCGCTCGCGCCGGGCTCCGTCGACGTAAGTGTGGATGGGGTGCGCCAGCCGAGCCGGATCGAACCGCTGCTGTCCGACCGGCTGGTGCTCGGCCTGGTCGTCGACGGCTCCGAGGCCGGCCGGGTGGCGCTGCCGGTCGGGGTCAGCGGCGCCACCGACCTGCTGCTCGCCGCCCGGCCGGCACGCGGCGCGTTGGTTGTCGACCAGAACCCGCCGACCGTGGCAGCCCCGCTGCAGCCCGCGCTGCCCGCCACGCTGGCCGCCTTGAGCGGAATTTCCAGCGCCGGCGAACGACGGACCGCGGCGGCTCTCGAGCTGGCCGTGCGGCAGCTGCCGGCCACACCCACCGAGCCGCGGCTGCTGGTCCTCTACACCGCCGCACCGGACGCCGGGGGCCCGCCCGTCGCCGAGCTCGTCAAGCGTCTGAACGCGGCCGGCGTCGTGCTGGCCGTAGTGCACGCGGGACCCGAGGGGGAGCCGGAGTCGGCGTACTGGTCCGCCGTCGGCGCCGGCACCGGCGGGCTGGCCCTTTCCGCACCCCCGACCCGGGTCATGGCCGCGTTCGTGCAGTTGCAGGCCGACCTGCGCGGCCGCTACCTGGTCACCTTCCCGGCGCCTACCCGGCTCCCGGCGACTGCCCTCGTGCGGGGCGACACCCCGAACGGCCCGTTCAGCGTCAGCGCGGTCGTCCCTGCGCCGGCGGCCGCGGCCGGGTCGGCGCCGCGGGGCGACCGCGGGTGGCGGCCACCGATGATGCTTTCGGCACTGGCGCTGGCCGTGGTCGCGCTCGGGCTCATCGCCTACCGCAGTGTTCCGAGGGTGCTCGCCCGCCACTCGACCCGATCTCCGCCGGGTCGCCACCGCCGCGGCTGACCCGGTCCGCGTCGGATCCCACGCCGCTTGGGACGCTGGATCGGCTCGCTCCGGATGGCGATGTCGGCCGCCACCGTCACGTTCGCGAACCGGGCGAATGCCCGTCCGCGCCGCTCACCGCCGTCCTGACCGCGACGGGCTGCACGCCCAGCCGGGCCGGATGAGAACGAGCGAGCACCAGCTAGGCGGGCAGCATGGTGATATCCGCCTGCTGATGTGCCAGTAGTGGGAAGTAGCCGAGGAACACGGCGCCCGCGTCCTGGGCGTCGAAGTGGGTGATCGGAGTGTTGGCCGGTTCGAAGAACACGTCCCCAGGACCGAGTACGACCGGGTCCTGGTCCTCGACCTGGAATAGCACGGACCCCTCGACGATGCTGCCGAGTACCGGACCGTTGTGCGTATGCGCGCCCGGCACGAGGTTGGGCGCCATCCGGATCCGCCGTACCTCGACGCGTTCGACGCGGATACCGAGCAGTGCCGCGTCCAGGATGACCTCGCGGGTCATCGGCAGGTCCTCGATCCCCATGCCGCCATCGTGCCGTGCGCCGAGGCTGGCCGCGAGGACCGGCCGAAACGGCGGCCAGCGGGTGGCCGATACATAGCCAGGTGGCGCCCGGCGCCAGCCCGGACCGCGCGGCCTCCAGCGGTCGCATGACTGACCGGGGCTCAGATGGGTATTCGTACCCCCGAGTGAAGGGAGTTTTGCCGTGGGCATCGGGGCGAGCTTGTTCATGATCGCTATCGGCGCCATTCTGAAGTATGCGCTGCCCGGGAGCATCGGCGGTGTGCATCTCGGGACGATCGGCGTGATCCTGATGATCGTCGGCGCCCTAGGCCTAGTGGTGACGCTGCTGATCTGGGGCCCGCTGGCGCGTCGGCCGGTCGAGGTCGAGGACGAGTACGTCGAGCCGAGGCGGGTGTACCGGAGGCGCCCTCCGTACTAGGTCCTCTCTCGGGCTACTCTCTCGCGGCGCGGCTTAGGGCTGCAGGACCTCGCGCCACGGTCGCACGGTCCAGCTCGCCACCACGCCGTACTGGACGAATGGGTCGCCGGCGAGGAACTCCTCGGCGGCCTCCTTGCTGGTGAACACCGCGATCGCCGCGCCGTCCATCGGGTCCTCCAGCGGACCGGCCATGAGCAGCACTCCGCGCTGGTGGAACTCGCGCAACCGCGCCACATGCGCGGGGCCGTGCTGCTGGGCCAGCGCGGCGAAGTCCGGCACGGCCCGGTAGGTCATCAGGTACTTCACGGCACTCCGCTCGTCATCGGGTGGTGACCAGCAGCGCGATCGGGGCGTCCCCGCAGTGAGCAGGGTGCCGCCGCCGGTGTCCCACGACTCCGCGCCGGTGCTCCGCCAGGCCGGGATGTCCAGCTCGCAGACGAGCGAGCCGGTGGCCTGGCGGGCCGAGGTGGACGCGATCACTTAGCCCTGCGCGTGGACCAGCGCGACGCGGGCCCGCTGCGCGACGGCGAGCGCCCGCAGCTTGGGCAGCGTGGCGTGTTCGAACTCGCGTACGAACACGTCGGCGCCGACCACGCCGGCGAACCGGTCGTGGCCGCGCACCGTCAGGGCCCGCCGTCGTCCACCACTCGAAGCCGAACTCCTGGTCGGCGAGCACGCCCGGCGCGGCGATGAATCCGGCACCCACGACCCGCCCGGTGAGCTGCTCCACGACCTGCGGGTGCAGCCGTTCCGGGTCGACGGAGGTCGAGACCACGCCCCGGTCGGCGAGCATCGTCTCCACGGTCGCCGGCAGCGACTTGAGTCCCGCGAAGACACCCTCCACGATGCCGGACACCAGAGCGATCACCTCGTCGCCTGGCCGGGTTTGGGTGCCGCCCACCTTCCCCCACCCTCCCAAATGCCGGTGCTGTCGCAGCCTAGAGCACCCGGCAACCGGCCCTCGATCCGTAACGGCCGCCGAAAGGTCGAGGGGCCGGAACGCGGGCTGGACGAGCACAGCGGCAAGCCGGATTCGCTCAGGCCGCCAGGTCGGTGCTGCCTCGAGACAGCTCGGCCCATTCCCGCATTACCTCGCCCGGCTTGTGCCACAGACCCTTCGGCATGTAGTGGAACAGGAAGTCGACGGGGTGTTTCTTCGCGTGGTGCAGCATCTTCGCGGGCTTGCGAGCCACCCGCAGCTCCAGGTCGCGCAGGTACTGCCGGCGCAGTAGCTCGGGCGGCGTGCGCAGGGTGGCGAGGCAATGTGTACAGCTGATCGAGGCGATCACGTTGCCCAGGTAGTCGACCGAGTGTGCCACCGAGCGCTCGCAGTGGTGGCAGTGCAGCGGAACGCGATAGCGCCGCATGAGATCACCTCTGGATAGCTAGGACTGGCTGAGGACGAGCTGGTTCGCGATGTACAGGTCGCGCGGGTACGTGATCTTGAAGTTCTGTTCCTCCCCGGGCACGTACCGCACCCGCAGCGTCGAGAACCGTTCCACGCAGGCGGAGGTGTCGGTGCCGGCGAACTCGGCCTCGGCCGCCCGCTCATACGCGGCCAGCAGTGGCCCGGCGGCGAACACCTGCGGGGTCTGCACGCGGACCAGGTTCCCCGTCACCGGCTCCAGGTGGCCGTGCGGGTCGAGCCGCACCAAATCATCGGCGGGCAAGCCGGGTATCGCCCCGCCGTACCGCGCGGCGGTCTCCACCAGCCGGGCGGTGAGCTCGGGGGAGCACAGCGGGCGCGCGGAGTCGTGGATCAGCACCAGGTCGAGCTGGCCCCGGCGGATCTCGGCCGCGAGCTGGCGCAGCGCGCAGTGCTCCGAGCCGTGCCGGGTGCTGCCGCCTCCGGCGAGCTCGACCGGTACCGGCGGATCGGGCAGCTCCGCCTCCACCGTCTGTTCGGCGAGCTCGACGTCCTCGGCGCGCACCACCAGGAGCAGCCGGCGCAGCCCCGGCACCCTGGACATGGTCTGCAGCGACAGCCCCACGGCGGTACCGCTGCCCAGCGGCAGGTAGCCCTTGTTGCGGGCACCGCCCATCCGGGTGCCGGACCCACCGGCCAGCACCACCGCCGCCACCCGGGGGTCGACGACGGGGCCAGCCCATTCGTCAGTCATCGGCGCCATTATCCCTTCCGCCTCCGCCGCGCGCGACCGTTACGGCGAGGGGCCGAGCAGCTCGTCGAGGTCGCCGAGACCGTCCTGCTCGGCGGGCTCCAGGAAGCCGAGCGGATCGCCAACCGCGAACACGTCGCCGCCTCGGGCGGTCAGCCGGGTGACCGTCCCGCTCACCTCGGACTCCACCTCCATCTCGACCTTGTCCGTGGCCACCACCGCGACCGGGTCGCCCTTGGCGACCGCGTCGCCGACTGACACCAGCCAGCTGCCGAACTCGCCCTTGGTCATCGTCATCGACAGCTTTGGCATCCGGATCGGCACCTCCGCCATGCTCAGCCCTCCTCGGCGAGCCGCCGGGCCTCGGCGACGATGTCGGCGACCTGGGGAACGGAGGCCTTCTCCAGCTCAGGTGCGTAGGCCATCGGGACGTCCAGGCCGCACAGCCGGGCCACCGGCGCCCGCAGCTCGCGACACACCCGCGACTCGGCGATGCGAGCCGCCACCTCCGCCATGAACCCCGCGGTCCGGGGCGCCTCCTGGACCAGCAGCGCGCGGCCGGTGGCGGCGACCTCGGCGAGCAGGGTGTCCGCGTCCAGCGGCGTGATCGTGCGCGGGTCGACGACGGTCGCCTCGATGCCCTCGCCGGCGAGCTGCTTGGCGGCGGCGAGCGAGCGGCCGACCATGACCGAGGTGGCCACGATCGTCAGGTGCCGGCCGCGCCGGCGCACGGCGGCGGTGCCGAGCGGGACGACATGGCGCCGGGGCACCGGGCCGCGCTCCCGGTAGAGCAGCTTGTGCTCCAGGAACAGCACCGGGTTGGGGTCGGCCACCGCCGCGCGCAGCAGCCCGGCCGCGTCCGCCGCCGTGGCCGGCATGACCACCTTCAGTCCGGGGACGTGGGCGAACCACGCCTCCAGGCTCTGCGAGTGCTGTGCGGCCGCCCCGGTGCCCGACCCGGCGGGCGCGCGGACCACCAACGGCACGCAAGCCGCCCCGCCGAGCATGAAGTGGATCTTCGCGGCCTGGTTGACCAGCTGGTCCATCGCACACGTGACGAAGTCGGAGAACTGCAGCTCGACGATCGGGCGCAGCCCGCTGAGCGCGGCGCCCACCCCGGCGCCGACGATGCCGATCTCGGAGATCGGTGTGTCGCGGACACGCTCGGCGCCGAACCGCTCGAGCAGGCCGGTGGTGACGCCGAACGCGCCGCCGTACACGCCGATGTCCTCGCCCATCAAGAACACCCGGGAGTCCGTCTCCAGCAGGTCGGCGAGGGTGTCCCGGATCGCCTCGGCGTAGCTGAGGTCGCGGAGCTCGCCGTCCTCGGTCGGCGTCGACGGGGCCGGGGCCGCCGGTGGCCGCGTCCCGCTGCTCGCTCGCTCGGATGTCGTGGTCATGCGGGCACCTCGACGGACTCGGGCTCGGACTCGGGCTGGTGCGCGGCCTCGGGCTCAGGCTCGGCGGGGCGGGCGTAGACCGCATCGAGCAGGAGCTGCCGGTCGACGGGTGTGGGGGCCGAGGCGTGCGCGGCGCGGACGGCCTCGCGCACCGCCCGGGTGGCCGCCGCGCGCACCTCGGCGAGCTGGTCCTCGCCGACGGTGCCGGCCTCGCGCAGCGCGTTCTCGAACCGGGGGATCGGGTCGCGGCGCTGCCAGGCGGCGATCTCCTCCCTGGTCCGGTACCGGTTCTTGTCGCTCTTCGAGTGGCCCTTCCAGCGGTACGTGACGGCCTCCACCAGGAACGGTCCGCCTCCGGCTCTCGCCCGGTCGGCGGCGACCGAGACCGCCTCGTACACCGCCACCAGGTCGTTGCCGTCGACGGTCACGCCGGGGAACCCGTAGCCGGCAGCTCGGTCGGCAATGTTCGCGATGCCGAACGCCTGGCTGGTCGGCATCGACATGCCGTACTGGTTGTTCTCGCAGACGAACACCACCGGGAGCTGCCAGATCGCGGCCAGGTTCACCGCCTCGTGGAACGCGCCCTCGTTGGCCGCGCCGTCCCCGAAGAAGCTGGCCACGACGCGCTCGGACCCGGTGAGCCGCTGGGCCAGCGCCGCCCCCACCGCGATCGGGATCCCGCCGCCGACGATGCCGTTGGCGCCCAGGTTGCCGGCAGCCACGTCGGCGATGTGCATCGACCCGCCCCGCCCCCGGCAGTAGCCACCGTCCTTGGCCAGCAGCTCGGCCATCATCCGGGTCAGGTCGGCGCCTTTGGCGATGCAGTGGCTGTGACCCCGGTGTGTGGAGGTGATCAGGTCGTCAGGGCGCAGCGCCAGGCAGGCGCCGGTGGCGCTGGCCTCCTGCCCGATGGACAGGTGCATGGTGCCGTGCATCAGCCCCCTGGCGAACAACTGGTCGACCGCCTCCTCAAACCGTCGGGCGGTCCACATCGTCCCCAGCGCGCGCTGCGCCAGCTCGGGTTCCGTGATGAGAGCGCGCATCCCGACCTCTCCGATGAGTGCACCTTCGTGCACATCGCTGCACGGTCGTGACAATCTCTAGCACGCACCGCGTCGACCTGTAAAGCCACCCGCGATCGCGTGCGGACGACCGTGACCGCGTGCGGGAGCACGTGCGACGGCGGCGGCATCGCGCGACACACCCGGTCTGGTCGCGCCGCACCCGCCGCGGCGGGTGTGCGGCGCCGGGAGGGGATGTGCGGCGGGTAGTCCCCGGCTTTCCGCGTAACCCCTCGGCTTCCGCGCGGACGGTGGCGGGGGTGGCGAGGGCGTGGGGCCGCTAGGGGGTTTGGGTGAGGATGGTGGTGGCGAGGCTGGCGTCGGTGACCAGGCCGTCGACGATCCCGCCGCGCAGCGCGCCGAGCACGCCGGGCGCCTTCTCGGCGCCGGTGGCCACCCCGAGCACGGTGGGAATCTGGCGCAGGTCGTCGAGGTCGACGGCGAGCACCCGGTCGTGCACCATGCCCCGGATTGCCTGCCCCTGGGCGTCGAAGAACCGGCAGCAGGCGTCGCCGACCGGGCCCTGGGCGAGGAACGCCTCGCGCTGCGCGGGGGTCAGCCCGAGCTCGTCGAGGATGTGGCGGGAGGACCCGATGCCGCCCGTGCCGATGCCGACCAGCGCGATGTCGGCGGCCCGCGCCCGGTCGAGTACCTCGTTGATCGACGGTTCGGCGAGCAGCGCGTCGCGGGCCGCGGTAGACCGGAGCAATGCCGGAGCGTGCAGGTAGCGGTACGTCGCACCGAGCCGGCCGGCCAGCTCCCGGACCAGCTCCTGCCCGGCGACCAGCGACTCCGCCGTGGACAGCCCGCCGAGCAGTGGGACGAGCTCGACACTGCGCGGCCGGTCGATGGACACCGCGGACACCATGGCGCGCAGCGAGGTGCCCCAGGACAGCGCCACGATCTGCCCGTCGCGCAACGACTCGTCCAGCCACTGCGCCGCCAGGTCGCCGGCCGCTGCCGCGGCCGCCCCGGCGCGCGGCCGGAACGCCGCGACCCGGACGTGCGCGAGGCCGAACCGGTCCCGCAGCGCCTGCTCCAGGTCGGCGGCCCTGGCGGTCTGGTCGTGCACCCGGATCTCCACGATGCCCTGCGCGCGGGCCGCGCTCAGCATCCGTGAGACGTTGGACCTGCTCGTGCCGAGTGCCCTGGCCACGTCGTCCTGCGAGCGACCGTCCAGGAAGTACATCCGCGCGGCCTTGGTCAGGGCGCCGCGATCGCGAGGGGCAGGCATGTCACACGTGTCCTTGTTGATCACCAACGTGAGCGCGGGCGGCTCGGCGCCCACCGTACCGGGGCTCGTGCACAACCGTGCGGACGGATGTGTCACCTCATGGTGCGGGCACTCGGCGGCGCGGCCGAGCTGCAGCGGGACGCGCACGCTGGGTATGCCCAACGCCCTCTTGTGGTGGCGCTCACAAATCTGCTATCAACTCCGGATAGCGCGGATGTGATCCATCTGCACATATGTGCCGATCTGGGCGACAGCGTAGTCGGAACCCGAGCGCCGAGCCAGGGCACGCGATCTGGCACCACCAACCGCGACGGGAGGCCCGGATGGTGATCTACCTGGCGAACCTGGCTCAAGCTCCGCCGCCGCCGAGCGGGAGCGGCAACCCGGTGCTCAACGCGGTGATCTGGGCCGGGGAACACTTCATCGGTCTGTTCAACGCCGCCGGCAAGCAGTTCACCGGCCTGATAACCGGCATCCTGCCGACCCTGATCGTGCTGCTCACCGGCATGTACGCCGTCATCTCGTTCATCGGCGAGCAGCGCGTCACCCGGGCCGTGCAGTGGTCGGCGCGGTGGTGGATCACCCGGTACACGATCATGCCGGTGCTTGCGGTGCTGATCCTCACCAACCCGATGTGCTACACGTTCGGCCGGTTCCTGCGCGAGCGGCACAAGCCGGCGTTCTACGACGCCGCGGTGTCCTTCGTTCATCCGGTGACCACGTTCTTCCCATACGCCAACGCCGGCGAGCTGTTCGTCTGGCTCGGCGTGGCGAGCGGGGTCAGCAAGCTCGGCCAGTCGACCGTGCCGCTCGGGGTGCGGTACTTCGCGGTGGGCATCCTGGTGATCCTGATCAGAGGCGTGGTGACCGAGCTGATCACCTCCTACCTGATCCGTCGGTCCGGCAAGACCGAGCTGTTCCAGCGGTTCGACGAGGAGTTCAGTGCGGCGGCGCAGCGGGGAGCACTGCGATGACCAGCGTCGGCTCCGCCCAGGGGGAGAACCTGCGGGACACGTTTCGGACCGTGTTCGTCCGGCCGGGACGCAACGGCTGGGGGCGCGGGCTGCTGTTGCGGCCCACCGAGGAGAAGAAGACCGTCATCTCGGTGACCGGCGGCGGCATCCACCCGGTGGCGCAGCGGATCGCCGAGCTCTCCGGGGCGGTGGCGGTGGACGGCTTCCGCACCCGGGTGCCCGACGAGCAGGTGCTGGCCGCCGTGATCGACTGCGGCGGCACCGCGCGGATCGGGGTCTACCCGCGCAAGCGGATCCCCACGATCGACGTGTTCCCCGGTGAGCCGGGCGGGCCGCTCGCCCAGTTCATCACCGAGGACATCTTCGTGTCCGCCGTCGGCCCCGACGAGGTCTCGCTTTCCGACGACCAGGCGGGGTCCGGGGACCCGGATAGTGCCGGGGACGCGGGTGGTGCGTCGAGCGCCGGGGGCGCGGCGAGCGCGGTATCGCCGGTGGCCGCCGGGGCCGCAGCGACCGCCGGGGCTGCAGCGACCGCCGGGGCCGAGGCCGGGGCGGCCGGGGCCGGGGCGGCCGGGGCCGGCGGCGGCGCGGCGGCCACCGTGCAGCCTCGCGGGTTCTTCGTCCGGTTCGGCTCGATCATCGGCTACATCATCAACACCTTTTTGGCGGCCGGCCGGCAGGCGATCAGCCTGACGCTCAACACCGTGCTGCCGTTCATGGCCTACGTCAGCCTGCTGCTCGGCTTCGTGACCTATACCGGCATCGCGACGGCCATCGGTCACCTGCTCGCGCCGCTGAGCAACAACCCGATCGGGCTGATCGCCATCGGCGTGGTGGTGGCGCTGCCGTTCCTGTCGCCGATCCTCGGCCCGGGCGCTGCCGTGGCCCAGATCGTCGGCGTGTTGATGGGCACCCAGATCGCGTCCGGCGTGCTGCCGGTGCAGTACGCGCTGCCGACGCTGTTCGCGATCGACGGTCAGGTCGGCTGCGACTTCATTCCGGTCGGCCTCGGGCTCGGCGAGGCGAAGGCCGAGACCGTGGAGGTGGGTACCCCCGCCGTGTTGTTCAGTCGGCTGCTCACCGCGCCGCTGGCGGTCGTCATCGCCTGGCTCGCCAGCTTCGGGCTGTGAACGCGGAACGGTCTGGGGAATTGGGCGTGTCGGGAGCGGCGCGGGAGCGAACCGCGCAGTGGGCGCGCGGGTTCAGACACGTGGTGAGGAGGAAGGCATGATCTACTACCAGACGAAGGTGCTCACCGTGGGACCGGAGGCCGCCGACATGGTGGCCGACGGCGTGCTGATCCTGTTCGCCGAGCCGGTTCCGGAGGCGCTCGCCGAGGTGAGCGTCATCCATGAGCCGTCCCAGCCGCTGTCCGGGCCGATCCAACCTGGTGACAAGGCAGTGGTCGGCGGGGCGGAGCTGTCGATCACGTCGGTGGGCGAGATCGCCGCGAAGAACCTCGAGACGCTCGGCCACGTGGTGCTCTACGTCAACCAGCCCGACCAGTCGCTGCTGCCGGGCGCGGTGCACGCCGCCGGCACGTTGCCGCTGCCCGAGCCCGACCAGCTCATCGAGCTGCACCGTCCGTCGTGACGCACGCCGCGACGTCAACCGAGGCCGAGCGCGCATCGTCGACCAGCGATGACGGCCATCGCATGGAGGGGAACGCTGACCCATGGCATATCGCGAACGGCTGATCGACCGCGAGCGGACAACCGGGCGCCCGGTGCGCGTCGGGCTCGTCGGCGCGGGCCAGATGGGTCGGGGGTTCATCGCCCAGGTCCGTCGCATTCCCGGCATGGACGTGGTGGCCGTCGCCGACCTGGACCAGTCGCGGGCCACCGAGGCGCTGCGACTGGCCGGCCAGGACGTGGTGCGCGCCGGCGAGGACCTGGACGCGCTGAGCGCGGTCGTCGCCGACGGCGGGACGGCGGTGACCGCCGACCCGACGCTGCTCACCGCGCTGCCCCTGGACATGGTCATCGAGGCCACCGGGGTACCGGAGGTCGGCGCCCGGGTGGCGTTGCGCGCGCTGCTGGCCGGCCGGCACGTCGGGCTGCTCAACGTGGAGACCGACGTGACGGTCGGCTGGCTGCTGTCGCGTATCGCCGCGCAGTCCAACCTGGTCTACACGGTGTGCCGGGGCGACGAGCCCGCCGAGGCGCTCAAGCTGGTCGAGTACGCCCGCGACCTGGCCTTCGACGTGGTCTGCGCGGGGAAGGGCAAGAACAACCCGCTGCGCCCGCACGCCACCGCCGCTGAGCTGGCCGAGGAGGCGCGCCGCAAGCGGATGAACCCCAAGATGCTGGCCAGCTTCGTGGACGGGTCCAAGGCGATGATCGAGATGGCGGCGCTGGCCAACGCGGCCGACCTCGGCGTCTCCCGGCGCGGGATGAGCGGCCACGAGACGACCGTGCCCGCGCTGCACGAGGTGTTCAAGCCGGCCGCCGACGGCGGCATCCTGGACCGGGCCGGCGTGGTCGACTTCGCCACCGGCCCGGTGGCTCCCGGGGTGTTCGTGGTGGTCCGAGGCGACGAGCCGACGGTCGTCGAGGAGATGGCGTACCTCGCCATGGGGGCTGGCCCGTACTACTCCTTCTACCGGCCCTACCACCTGGCCAGCATCGAGGCGCCGTTGTCTGTCCCGGCCGCAGTGCTCGACCACCGTGCCGACATCTGCCCCCGCGTCTGGCGCGCCGAGGTCGTCGCCGCCGCCAAGCGCCCGCTCGGTGAAGGTGAGATTTTGGACGGCGTCGGCGGGGACTGCGTCTACGGCGTGATCGACGACGCCGCCACCGCCAAGGCGCAGCGACTCGTTCCGCTCGGGCTGCTCGAAGGCGCACGGGTGACCAGGCGGGTGGCGGCCGACCAGGTGCTCACCTACGACGACGTACAGATCGACGCGACGACCACGATCGCGCAGCTGCGGGCCCTGCAGGACGGGCTGCTGGACGGCCACCCGGTGGCCGACCTCGCAGTGCTCGGCAGCGGCCGACCGGCCTCGGTGCCGGCCGCGTGACCGGGCAGCCCCCGTCCGCCGGCCCGCCGAACGGTGCGGCGGTGACCGGGCAGCCCCCGTCCGGCGGGCCGCCGTACGGTGCGGCGGTGACCGGCCAGCCGCCGTCCGCCGGCCCGCCGGACGGTGCGGCGGTGGACCGCTGTGGGCAGTGCGGCGGGGCGTGGACGGCCGGGCGCCTCGCGGTGCCGATCGTCGGCTCGCTGCGGTTCGTCTACCGGCTGGGCAGCACCGAGGTGTCCACCGAGGTGGCCGCCGACCTCTGCGCCCGGTGCGGGCACGTGCGGCTGCGGGCACGCGACCCGGAGCTGATCGAGCGGGCACATCGGGCGGGGTCGGCGGTACGTGGCGCACCGCGCTGGGGCCTGGGGAAGCGGCGACCGGACGCAGCTGACCCCGGATCGGCGGAGGGTTGAGGTGGAGAGCTGGAAGTTCGTCCTGGTTGTGTTCGTGGCACTGGCGCTGACGGCGGCGAGCGCGCTCGCCCAGCACCGCTACTACGTGCGCACCCTGCGCCGCCTGGCCCGGGCACACAACCAGCCCGGCCGCGCGCTGGTGAGCGGGCGGGCCAGGAGCCGGCTGCGCGGGGCGATCGCGGTGCTGGTGGTGCGCACCAGCGACGGGGTGATCGAGGCGGCGTCGGTCATGGAGGGTGCCTCCGTGCTGGCGAGGTTCACGGACCGTCCTGACTGGGTCGGGCTGCCGGCCCGCGGCGAGCTGCCGCGAAGCTCCCCGCGCGTGCTGGCGGCCGTCCGGGATGCGTGCTCCCGGGTACCCGGCGGCCTTCCCACCCTGCGCCGGCCGAAAGCCGGCGGGGGCACGGCCGGTGGGGCGGCGCCTGGTGGGGGCACGGCGGGTGGGCGTACGGCGGGTGGAGCGTGATCATCAGGCACGTGCTGCTGTTGGGTGGAGGTTCTCCGACAGTGATTGCCTGTTGATCACGCTGAAGGGGGTGGGCAGCTCGACGGCGGCGGTCAGGGTGGTGGTGCCGCGCGTAGGTCGGGCGGCGGGCTGGCGGGCCAGCTGGCCAGGAAGTCGTGGCAGTGCTGGGCGGCGGGTTCGTGCGGCCGGTCCCGCAGTCGGAGCAGGCCGACCGGTCGGTCGATCGGCTCGGGGAGAACCGGGTGCGCGCTCACCGGCGGGCCCGGCGAGTCGGCGACCGAGCGGGCCAGCAGCGCCACCCCGAGACCGTGGCTGACCAGCTCGCGTAGCTGGCCGACACTGGTGCTCTCGTAGCGCACGTGGGGGCGGAACCCAGCGGCGGCGCATGCCCGGTCCAGGATCCGGCGCAGCCCGCTGTCCGCCGGCAGGCAGGCGAACGCCTCGTCGCGCACCGCGGCCAACGGCAGCGCCGCGCGACCGGCCAGCGGATGGTCGGCGGCCGTGACCAGCACCAGCTCGTCGGTGAACAGCGGGACGGCTGCGACGCGGTCGGGCAGCGTGTCGGCCAGCGGGCCGATGGCGAGGTCGAGGCGCCCGGCGTCCAGCTCGGCCACCAGCTGGCGCAGCCGCCCGGAGCGCAGCACGAGCTCGACCTCGGGGTAACGGGAGCGGAAGGCGGCGAGCGCGGCCGGCAGGTCGAACGGCGCCATCGCCTGGATCGAGCCGATCCGGACCCGGCCGCGCAGCCCACCGGCCAGCTGCTCCAGGTCGGCGCGCACGCCGTCCAGCTCGTCGAGCACCCGGCGTGCCCGGGCCAGCACCAGCTCGCCGGCCTTGGTCAACCGGACCCGGCGGGTGGTGCGTTCCAGCACCGGGGTGCCCAGCTCCGCCTCGAGCCGGCGGACCTGGGCGGACACCGCCGGCTGGGCCACCCGCAGCCGCTCGGCCGCGCGGGTGAACCCGCCGTGCCGGACTACCGCCTCGAAGTACACCAGCTGGCGCAGCTCCATCGATCCATAGTGGAGCGCGATGAGTCCCAGCTCAATGTGGTCTTGGACTTTTGAGCCCGGCCCAGCACAGGATGGCGATATGACCGCTGTCTGGTTCATCACCGGCGCCGCCTCGGGGCTGGGTCGCGCCGTGGCCGAGCGGGTGCTCGCCGAGGGCGACCGGGTCGTGGCAACCGCCCGCAACCTGTCCGCATTGGACGATCTGGCCGGGCCGCGTCCGGACGCCGTTATCCCGCTGCCGCTCGACGTGACCGACCCCGAGCAGGTACAAGCCGCGGTGGCGGCGGCGATCGAGCGAGCGGGCGCGATCGACGTGCTGGTCAACAACGCCGGGCACGGGCTGATCGGCGCCCTCGAGGAGCTGTCCGACGCGCAGGTCGAGCGCATCGTCGGCACTAACCTGCTTGGTGTGCTCGCGGTGACCCGCGCCGTGCTGCCGCACATGCGGGCCCGCCGCCGTGGGCACATCGTGCAGATGTCCTCGGTGGGCGGCGTGGTTGCCAACCCGGGGCACGCGCTCTACGCCACGACGAAGTTCGCCGTCGAGGGCATGTCCGAGGCGCTGGCCGGCGAGGTCGCGCCGCTCGGCATCCGCGTCACCATCGTGGAACCTGGCCCGTTCCGCACCGACTTCCACGGCCGCTCGATGGAGTACGCCGAGCAGATCGACGACTACCGGAGCACCCCGGCGGGCGGGCTGCGCGCCCGGTTCGGCGCCCAGGCGGGCGTGCAGCCCAACGACCCGTTGCGCGCGGCCGATGCGATCATCCGCACCGTCCGCGACGACTCGGCCCCGCTGCGCCTGCCGCTCGGCCCGGAAGCGGTCGACCGAATCCGCGCCAAGCTGCGCGGCCAGCTCGCCGACCTGGACGCCTGGGAGAAGGTCTCGCTCGACACCCGCTTCCCGGACAGCTGAAGCCGCTCGCCCGTAGCGAGCTCGGCCCGCGGGTCAGCGCGGACGGTTGGCGAGCCAGGGGTAGCGGTCGGTGTCCTTGCCGGCGTAGTCCGGGTCCAGGTAGATGAAGCAACGCTGGATCAGGAAGTCGCGGATCTCGAACACGTCGCACCACCGCCCGGCGCCCCACTCCGGTACGCCGGCCCGCCACGGCCCGTCCTGGTGCTCGCCGTAGCTGGTGCCCTCCGCGACGATCGTGTCGCCGCCGGAGAAGATCCAGTTGAAGTTGGCGTAGTCGTGCTTGATGGACTTGAGGGTGGCGCCGACGTCGCCGAACATCTGGCCGATCTGGTCACGGCCCTCGGCGATGCCCCACTTGGGGAAGTAGACCTGGGCGTCAGGGGCGAACAGCTCCAGGATGCTGCCGCCGGTGCTGGTTGTTCCGCCGTTGTCGAAAGCCTTGAGGTACTCCATGGCCACGGACTTGCGCTGCTCGTCGGTCATGGTCTGGGTAGCAACAGCCATCGGTGCTCCTTCGCGGTGTGTGGGCTTTGGCAGTCGTAGGCGCGGACGGCACTTTCGGTCAAGAGGTTGGTCCGAAAGTGCCGTTCGCGCTGATGGGGGTGGATGTCGGGGCCGTTTCAGCGGGTCAGACGGGTCGCTGGGCGGGTTGTTCGGCGTGTGCGGCGTTGGCGGCGCGGTAGGCGAACGCCAGGATCGGGCCGAGCGTCGCTCCGCCCGCCCAGTACGCCTGCGCCGAGGCCGACGCCACGCAGTTGCCCACCCCGTACAGCCCCGGGATGGGCTCGCCGACGTCGTCGAGTACCCGGCCGTCCGGGTCGGTCCTCGGCCCGCCCTTGGTGTCCAGCGTGCCGCCGGTGACCAGCGCGGCGTAGTACGGGCCCTGCTCGGCCAGCGGCCACAGCGTCGGGTTGGTCCGCCCGGGTTCCTCCTTCACCGGGCCGTTGAAGATCAGCTGGATGACCGTCTCGCCCCGGTGGAAGTCGGTGTCCCGGCCGGCGGCCGCCAGCTCGTTGTAGCGCGCCACGGTGTTCTTCAGGTTCGCCGTGAAGTCGGGCGCCAGCCGCAGGCCGCCGGTCTTGGCGGCCAGCCCGTCCAGCCGCTTGCCGATTGCGCCGGCCAGCTCGTCCAGCGTGTTGCCCGTGATCACGTGCGAGTCGTCCGTGCCGGGCGGCACGATCAGCCGGCCGTACTCGTCGCTGGCGCTGTGCTCCTGCGCGCGCTGGTCCCAGATCTGGATGAGCACCAGGTAGGGGTACTCGCCGCGCTCGCCGTCCCACCGGAAGAACGTCTGCGCGAGCTCGTTGTAGGGCAGCTTCTCGTTGACCACCCGCCGGCCGGTCTTGTCCACGAACAGTGTGGAGTCGCCGGACACCGAGAACATCCCGATCAGGTCGGGCCGCCCGGAGCGCTCCAGCGGCACGGGGCACATCCAGGCGTAGTTCATGTTGCGCAGCTGCGCGCCCAGCCCGCTGGCGATGCGCACGAAGTCGCCCTCGTTGCTGGCCGCCGCGCAGCCCCGGTACGCCGGCACGCCGAGGAAGTTGGCGCGCAGCTCGTCGTCGTGAGTGAACCCGCCGCTGGCGAAGATCACCGCCTTGCGCGCGCCGATCCGGTGGGTGCGCCCGTCCGGGGTGGCGGCCTCCACGCCAACCACCCGCTGCCCGTCGAGCACCACGCGCTGCGCCCGGTGGCTGGTGCGCATGTCGACGTCGTCGCGCTCGGCCGCCGCGCTCATGGTGCGGATGGCGTTCTCCCCGCCGTCCGCCATCGACTCGCTGGCGTCCACCGGCACCAGCACCCGACCGTAGGGCGCCTTGTCCTCGGCCAGCTCCGACCAGTAGTCCGGTACGGCGGGGCAGTGCCGGTAGGGCAGCGCGCCGCGTTCGGCGAGCAGCTCGGTTGCCGGGCTGGCGCTGTCGTAGATGGCGCCGGCCATCGCGTACTCCCACTGCGTCAGCCCCAGGGTCGGGCTGGTCGGGTCGTAGCGGGTGGGACGGGAGAGCCGGGCCACGTAACGCAGGAAGTCGTCCTTGTCGTCGGTCAGCCCGGCCGCGCGCATCGGCTCGTTGTTGGGCACCCAGTACCAGAACGCCGCCTTCTTCGCGGTGCCGCCCAGCTCCGGGGCCTTCTCCAGCAGGATCACCTGGTTGCCCTGCCAGCGGCTGAACAGCGCGGCCGGCAGCCCGCCGCCTCCGCCACCGACCACCACGATGTCGGCCTCGGCTTCGAACGGCCCGCCACCGCTCACCGGGCGGGCCGACTCCCGGGCGGCTATCTGCTGCTGGGTCGTTGTCTCGCTGCTCATCGTCGACGCTCCTTCAGGCTCCGGAGTACTTCATGCTCATGCCCAGGTCGACCGGTAGGGCCGCGCCGGTGATATAGCGCGACTCCTCGCAGGCCAGGAACAGCACCGCGTTGGCGACGTCCTCGACCTCGAGGTACGGCACGTCCCACATGTTGATCTTCGCGAGCGCCGGCAGGGCGTCCTCGAACGTCGGGTGTTCCAGGTCCGGCCGGTAGATCTTGGCGCTGAACTCGTTGTCGATCATCGCGGTCCGCACGTTCGTCGGGTGTACCGAGTTGACCCGGATGCGGTGCGGGGCGAGCTCGTTGGCCAGCGTCCGGGCCAGGCCGAGCACCCCGTGCTTGGCGGCGTTGTAGTGGGCGATGTTCGGGATGCCGCGCAGCCCGGCCGTCGAGCTGATCAGGATCACCGAGCTGCCTGGGCCGCGTTCGATCAGGTGCGGTACGGCGGCCTTGGTGGCGTGCCAGACGCCGGTCAGGTTGATGTCGATCATCGTCTGCCAGTTGGCCTCGTCGAGCTCCCAGCTGGGCCGCACATCGTTGATGATCCCGGCGTTGGCCACCAGCACGTCCAGGCCGCCGAGCTCGGCGACCGCGCTGTCCAGGCCAGCCTTGAGCGCGTCGAAGTCGCGCACGTCGGCGGTGAAGTGCGCCACCCGCCGGCCCAGCGCCTCGACCTCCTTGACCGTCTCCGCGAGCTCCTCCGGGGTGGCCGGCGGGTAGCTCACCGTCTCCACCCGGTCGGCCAGGTCGGTCACGATGACGTCGGCGCCCTCACCGGCCAGCCGCAGCGCGTGCGCCCTGCCCTGCCCTCGGGCCGCCCCGGTGATGAAGGCGACCTTGCCGTCCATGCGTCCCATCCAGTGTCAACTCCTCTGCTCGACGGTGGGAGGGGAGAGTCGTCGGGGGAGCTGGACGCGGTAGCCGAGCGGGAAGGCGCGCCAGCGGCCGCCGCCGCTGGCGGGCCCCCAGAGCCCGCGCGGGGCGAACAGCACGATCACGATCGCCACGGCACCGAGCAGCATCAGATAGACCGTGTTGTAGACCGCCAGCCAGCGCGGCGACCACCTCGTTGGTCTCCACCCGGTTCCACATGTCCAGGTAGACCGCTTCGACGTCTTCCAGGCCCCAGAAGAAGTGGTGGGTCCAGGTGAACGGTCTGCCGGGCGTGCCGCCCCGCCCCAGGAAGTAGGGCTGCCACGGCGCGACGGTGGAGATGCACGGCACACCGTTGGCCTCGCACTGGTCGGCCACCGGGTTGGTGGTGTCCGGCGTGGACGACACCAGCATGATGTCGACGGCGTCCTGCAGGATCAGCTCGCGGGCCACGTCACCGGCCCGCTTGGAGTCCGACTGGCTGTCCCGCAGCAGGATCGTCACCTGACTGGTGGCACCGCCGGCGGACACCCCGCCCTTACTGCTCACCCACTTGTTGACGGCGTCGACGACGAAGGCGTCCGCCTCGCCGAAGCCGGCCGGCGAGCCAGTCCTCGGCGACACGTACCCGATCTCGATCGGTCGGTCGGCGCCGCCCCCGCCACCACCGCCCTGGTTGCCGCGTTGCAGCGCCGAGGCACAGCCGGACAGCGCCGAGCCGCCCAACAGGGTGGCCAGCCCGAGGCCACCGACCTTGAGCGCGCCCCGTCGGGTGACCCCGGCGCTGCCCTGGCCGGGTCCCGTGTGGTCGGTCCGCGCCGAGGTCGAGGCAGCTGTGTCGAGGTACGACCCGGTGTGCCGGAACGGATGAGGTGACATGAGAGCTCCCAGAGGTTCCCGGCGGGATCAGGCAGCGGGCGGCGTCAGGCGGCGGAGCGGTCGAGCACGCCGCGGAGCACCCGTTCCAGGTCGTCGGCCGGGTCGGCAACCAGCCCGGCCGACCGCCAGGCCACGTGCGCGTCCGGGCGGACCAGCACGCACCCGTCCTCGCCGACCTCGCGGGCCCGCGCCCAGTCGTCGTAGACGTCGATGTACTCTCGGCCTGGCCCGATCACGTACCCGGCGATCTCGATGCCGAGCCGGTCGGCCACCTGCTTCGCGGCCGCCGTCCACTCCTCCCCGGAGATCCCGGTGAGCAGCGCGAACCGGCCCTTGCCGGCCAGGTCGTGGGTGCTGTGCTTCTTACCTGTGGCATCCGCCAGCCAGACGTGCGGAAGCCGGGCGCCCGGCCAGGTGGTGGGGTGGTAGTACAGCTCCGGGTCCCGGGTGTAGGCGGGCTCGGGCGTGCCGTCACCGACCACGGCGGCCGACCGGTAGCGGTGGCCCAGCTCGACGCCGTGCGCGTTGAACTCGTAGTTCTTCAGCTCGAGTGCCTTGCGCAGCGCCTCGCGCTGGGCGGCCCCGTCCGGGGTGTTGTCGGCGCGGGCGGCGATCCTGGCGCGCATCAGCTCGGGGTCGGCGGTGTCACCCCGCTCCGGGTCGATGCCGAGCGCGGCGAAGATCGGCCCGAACTCCTCAATGGACTTGTTCGCCCGCAGCACGATCTGCTTGCCGACCGGGGCACGCTCGGCGTCGTAGGAGTCCAACAACCCCTCCCCGGCCTGCCCGCGCAGCACGTAGGCCAGCTTCCAGGCCAGGTTGTAGGCGTCCTGCACCGAGGTGTTGGAGCCCAGCCCGTTCGATGGCGGGTGCCGGTGCACGGCGTCACCCAGGCAGAACACCCGGCCGGCGCGGTAACGGGTGGCATACATCTTGTTGTTGCCCCACAGCGAGGTGGATCGGATGGTGACCGGCACGGTGTCGTCGCCGACCAGCTGGTGCACGATCCGGATGGCCATCTCGTCGTTGACGTCCGGCGGTGGCTGGCTGATGTCGTAGCCCCACACGATCAGCCACTCGTTCCACGGCCGGACCATGCGCACCAGGCCCAACCCGATACCGCCGATGTCCGCGCCCGGCTGCAGCACCCAGTACAGCACGCTCGGCCGGTGCTCCACGTAGGCCGACAGGTCGGCGTGGAAGACGATGTTCATGCTCCCGGCCAGGTCCATCTGCCCCTCGAACGGCAGCCCGACGTCCGCGGCCACCTGCGAGCGGCCACCGTCCGCGCCGAGCACGTAGCGGGCCCGGATCCGGAACTCCTGCTCGGTGACCCGGTCCCGCACCCGCACGGTCACCCCGCTGTCGTCCTGGGTCAGCCCCAGATACTCGGTGTCGAACCGGATCCGGCTGCCCCGCGACGCGGCGTGCCCGATCAGGATCGGCTCCAGCAGCGTCTGCGGGATGTCGCAGTTGGGCGAGGGGCTGGCCAGCATGTAGTCCGCCTCCCGCGCGGGGTGGGTGCCCCAGGTGCGGACCCGGCCGATCTCCTCACTGGCCAGGCTGGTGCAGAACACCGTGTCGCCCATCAGCTTGTGCTCGGTGCCCTGGGCGAGCACATCCTCCTCGATGCCCAGGTCGCGGAAGATCTCCACGGTCCGCTGGTTGGTGATGTGCGCCCTCGGGGTGTTCGCCGTCCAGCGGTACTTGGTGATCACCAGGTGCGGCACGCCGAGGGTGGCCAGCGCGAGCGCCGCCCCACCGCCGGCCGGCCCGCTACCGACCACCAGCACTTCGGTCTCCAGGTCGCCCTCGGCGGTGTGGTCCAGGTGGGCCTGGGGGGCGTCCTCCAGGTCGGCGCCCTCGGCCGCGTCGAAGCGCGTCACGCTCACTGTCCGTCCTCTCGAGCCAGTACCAGGTCGAAGGTGACCTCGGTCCACCGTCCGTCCCGGGGCGAGCCGTCCGGGGCGGTGCCGCCTTCGTGCTCGACGAACTCCGCGACCAGGCTGTCCTTGACCCCGAACACGGCGTCATCGGCCAGGTACGGGTCGCCGGCCGCGAACACGTGGGTGATCAGCGGGCGGTGACCGGGTGATGTGACCTTGAAGTGCAGGTGCGCCGGCCGCATGGGGCCGCGGCCGGCCGCCGACAGCAGCTCGCCGACCGGGCCGTCGTGTGGGATCGGGTAGGCGGACGGGCGGACCGACCAGAAGGCGTACTCGCCGTTCGGACCGGCGGTGAGCCAACCGCGCCCGGAGGTCTGGTTGCCCTCGTACTGCACGTCGTAGAAGCCGTCCTCGTCGGACTCCCACGCGTCGATCCGGGCCCCGGGCAGTGGGCTGCCGTCGGTGGAGCGGACCTGCCCGGACACGTAGCAGGGCACCCCTTTGTGGCCGCGCGCCAGGTCGCCGCCCAGCTCGATCCATGGAGCGTCCTCGACGAAGAACGGGCCGAACACCGTCGACTCGGTGGCCCCGCGCGCCCCCGGTTCGTTGATCGTCACCGTCAGCATGGACAGCCCGAGCACGTCGGAGAGCAGGATGAACTCCTGGCGGCGGTCGTCGGTGAGATGGCCGACGCGGGTGAGGAACTCGATCGCGGTGTCCCACTCGGCCTGGGTCAGCCGGACCTCACAGGCAAACCCGTGCAGGTGGCGCACCAGGCTGGTCATCACCTGGCGGTACCGGTCGGAGGCGGCCTTGTCGAAGCTCGCCACCACCCGGTCGGTCAGTGCCTGCTCGCTGGGGGCCGATTCATCGGCGGTCATCATGGCTCCTTCGTGACTGCGTGCGCGGCGAGCCTGCGTTCGCTCTCCGCGCCGGTGCTCGTGGCGGTCTCGGTGCCCGCCCAGGCCGCCCTGATGAGCTCGCGCAGCTCGGCTCGACCGGCATGGCGCGGATTGTCCGCCGGGACGCTCGGCTCGACCAGGGCCGCGGCCTCATCCACCTGCTCGGCTCGCATGCCCAGGGCGCGCAGCCCTTCGGGGATGCCGAGCTCGGCGGTCAGCGCATGCAGCCCGGCCACCGGGTCGGCCAGCCCGAGTGCGCGGGCGATACGGCTGGTCGCCTCGGGGGCGGCCGGCGCGTTGAAGGCCAGCACGTGCGGCAGCACGATGGCGTGCGTCTGGGCGTGTGGCAGGTCGTAGGCGCCGCCCAGCACATGGCAGATCTTGTGGTGCAGCCCGGAGCCCGCCACCGCGAACGCACTGCCCGCCAGGTAGGCGCCGTACAGCAGCTCGGCGCGAACCTCGACGTCTCGCGGGTCGCGCAGAACGGCCGGCAGTGCACCGCCCAGCGCGCGGATGCCCTCCTCGGCGGCCAGCGCCGAGATCGGGTTGCGCCGGGGCGCCCAGAACGCCTCCACGCAGTGCGCCAGAGCGTTCAGCCCGCTGGCGGCGGACAACTCAGCTGGCAGGGTGAGCGTCAACTCGGGGTCGTACACGACGGTGCGGGGCAGCACGCTCGGGTCGGTGCCGGTGGTCTTGCGCGCCCTCTCGGTCATGCCCCAGACCGCGGTGACCTCCGAGCCGGCGTAGGTGGTGGGTACGGCGAGGATAGGCAGCCCGGTGGTGAGCGCGACCGCCTTGGCGGTGCCGGTGGTCGAGCCGCCGCCCACCGACAGCAGCCCGTCGGCCCGGACGTCATTGACGAGTCGACGGGCCGCCTCGGCCACCTCGACTGGTACGTGCGGGCGAACCCCGAGGAAGGTACCGACGACCGTGTCACCGAGCGGGGCGGCCAGCTCCCCGGCCAGCGCCGCCTCCTGCTCGGTGGCGACCACCAGCAGCCGGCGGGCGCCCAGCCGGTCCGCCTCGCCGGCAATCTCCCGGCGCGCCGCCCCGGCGCCGAACACGACCCGGCCGGGCAGGGCCTCGTAGCAGAAGTCCAGCACTGGTGCCTCCGGTGGGTTCGGGCTCGTGAGCCCCTTCACACTCACCTGTGCCCAGGCATATGTCCAATACTTGTTTCGACTGCCAGTCATACGACGAACATAAGGACAGATCGTGGACCTCCGGCAGCTGCGGTACTTCGTGGTCGTGGCCGAGGAACGCTCGGTGACCAGGGCGGCCACCCGCCTGCACCTCACCCAGCCGCCGCTGAGCGCCCAGCTCGCCCGGCTCGAGCACGAGCTGGGCGTGACGTTGCTGGTCCGGCACCGGCGCGGGGTGGACCTCACCGAGGCCGGCGCGCACCTGCTCGACCACGCCCGCCGGTTGCTCGCCGGCATGGACGCCGCGACCGACTCTGTCCGCCGGCTGGGCGAGGGCCGGGTCGGCCGGCTGACCCTGGCGTTCGTCTCGGCCACCGCCCCGACCGTGCTGGCGCCACTGCTCGGCCGCTACCACGACGACCGCCCAGCGGTCAGCGTCGACTTCGTGGAGGCCGGTCCGGACGGGGTAGTGGAGCACGTCCGCGCCCGCCGCGCCGACCTCGGCGTGCTGCACCTGCCCCCGCCGGCGGCCGGCGTCCGCCACGAGGACCTGGACGTGGCAGTGGTGCACCGGGAGCCGCTCATGGCGGTGCTGCCCGCTCGGCTGGCCGGCCGGGTCGGCGACCTGGTCGACCTCACCCACCTCGCCGACCAGCCGTTCCTCGCCCCGCCGCGCGCCGTGTGGGGCGGCCTGCGCGCGCACCTGTTCGGGGCCTGCCGGCTCTACGGGTTCGAGCCGGCACCGCGCGAGGTGGAGCTGGTACACACCGTGGTGGCGCTGGTCGGCGCCGGGTTGGGGGTGTCCGTACTGCCGGCCTCGGTCCGCGAGCTGGCCGGGCCGGCCGTGGTGGTGCGGCCGCTGTCCCGGCACGTCCCCGCCGTGGAGACGGCCGTGCTCCGCCGGCGCGGCGACCGCCCGTCCCCGCCGGTGCGCCACTTCCTGCGGCTGGCGCTGGCCACCCCGGAACCGGACGTCCTGAGCCCCGAGCACGCCAGGAGGCGGTGAGCACCAGCCGGCAGTACCGAGGCGGCGGTCAACGTCCGGCGTGGCGCTTTGAGTGCTCGGCGTGGCGAGGTGGCGAGGACTGGTGCGCGATCGCGGGTCCGGCCGGGCTTGAGCACTCGGTGTAGCACCGGCGATGGCGGACGACAGGCGCTCGCGAGCGAGTGCTCCAATAGCTCCCGCCCTGTGAGCGAGTTACCGGCGGGAAAGCTGGCCCCTTTTTCTCGCCAGCAGCGCGACTCAGCAACGAGAAGCACGACGAAGTGCACCCGCGAGGCTATGCGCGCAGCGCGGCGCGGATGAGCTCGACCGGGTGCCAGGCACGACGGTCGGTGCCGTGCGCAATCTGCTGACGGCAGGACACGCCGGTGGCCGCGACCACGTCTTCCGCCGAGGCTGCCCGCACCGCTGGGAACAGGCGGTGCTCGCCGATCGTCATCGACGTCGCGTAGTGCTCGGCCTCGAAGCCGAACGAGCCGGCCATACCGCAGCACCCCGCGTCCAGCTCCACCACCTCGACGCCGGGAATCCGGCCCAGCAGCGCCTCGCTGGCCGCCGTGCCGACCTCCGCCTTCTGGTGGCAGTGTCCATGGAGCAGGATGCGTCGGCCCGCCGGCCAGACATCGGCGCGGAGCGGCAGCCGACCAGCGTCGATTGCCGCCACCAGCAGCTCCTCGACCAGCCGAACGCGACCGGCCACCGCAGCGACCTGAGGATTGTCCGCCCCGAGCAGGGCGCGGTGCTCGTCACGCAGCGTGAGCAGGCAGGACGGCTCGGCGCCGACGATCGGACCCTCGCTCTCGGCCAGCTCCGCGACCAGCTGGGACGCCTGCCGCTTCGCCTGGTCGAGCACGCCCTTCGAGTAGGCCGCCCGACCGCAGCAGCCAGTGCCGGACAGCCGCATCCGCCAGCCGGCCCGCTCCAGCAGCTCGATCGCCGCCATGCCCACGGCCGGCTCGGTGTAGGACGTGAAGGAATCCAGCAGCCAGGTCAACGCGCCCTGTTCGGAGCCGGCCGGCACCGAGCCGCCTCGGCGGCGGAACCAGCGGGGCAGGCTATCCCTGGCGAACGTCGGCAATGGTCGGGCGGGCGCAATCCCGAGCGCACTGCCGAGCAGTCGACGGGCCGCCGGTAGCCGGCCGGGCAGGTTGGCAAGCGGAGCGGTCGACGCGCCGAGCCGGTTCACCGCCCGGATGTGGGCGAACAGCCGCGAGCGGAGCGGCACACCGTGCAGCTCGTGTGCCTGGTGCAGCGCCTCGCTCTTCAGCGTGGCCATGTCCACTGATAGCGGGCACTCGCTTTTGCAGGCCTTGCACATCAGGCATAGGTCGAGCACCTCGTGCAGCCCCTGCTCGCCCAGCCCGGCTCGCGGGTCGTCGGAGGACAGCGCCTTGACCAGGGCGTTCGCTCGCCCTCGGGTGGAGTCGCGCTCGTGGTGGGTGGCCAGGTACGACGGGCACATCACGCCGGCGTCCGTCTTGCGACACAGCCCGATGTTCATGCACCGGTCCGCCGCGCCCCGCATCCCGCCGCCGTCGCGCGACCCGCCGGCGACCACGCTGAGGTCCAGCGCGGTGCGCAGCGGTGGGGCGGGGGGAAGCGCGGCGTCCCGCAGATGGTCGGTCATCGCCGGCGAGTCGACGATCTTGCCGGGGTTCAGCCGGTTGTCCGGGTCGAACTGCCGCTTGACCTGGCGCATCGCCTGGTAGAGCTCGTCGCCGAACAGCTGCCGGTTGAACTCGCCTCGGGCCAGGCCGTCGCCATGCTCGGAGGAGTTGGCACCCCCGAACTCAGTGACCAGGTCGCGGATCTCCTCGGCCACCGCGCGCATCCGGGCCACCTCCTCCGGCCGGGAGAGGTCGACGAACGGCCGGATGTGCAGGCAACCGACCGAGCAGTGGCCGTAGAACCCGGCACGCATGCCGTGCCGGTCCAACACCTTGGCGAAGCGGTCGGTGTAGTCAGCGAGGCGCTCGGGCGGGACGGCGGTGTCCTCGACGAACGCCAGCGGTCGGTTGGTGCCCTGGCTGGCGGCCATGAGCAGGCCCAGCCCGGCCTTACGCACCTTGAGCAGCGCACCCTGCTGAACCGGCGTCTCGGCGCGCAACGTGTGGTAGCCGTGCCCGTGTTGGCGCCACAGCGCGGTGAGTTGGTCCAGCTGGCCGGCCAGTGCACGCGGGTCGTCGCCGGAGAACGACACGAACAGCAACGCGTCTGGGTCGTCGCGCAGGATCGAGCCCAGCGCTGCGTACTCCAGCTTGGACCGCGACAGGTCGAGGATGGTGCGGTCGATCAGCTCGACCGCCGCCGGTTCGCAGGCCAACGCGTCCTCGGTGGCCGCGATCGCCGCCTGGGTGGAACGGAAGTGACCGACCGCGATCACCGTCCGAGCGGGTTTCGCCACCAGTCCGACGGTCGCCTCAGTGACGACCACCAGCGTGCCCTCCGAACCGACGACGAACTTCGCCAGGTCGAACGCGGGCTCCGCCAGGTCGAACGCGGGCTCCGCCAGGTCGAACGCGGGCTCCACGCCATCGATCGCGGGCCCGGCGGACCGTGCACCGGTGCTCCCGGCGAGCCGGTCCAGCCGGTAGCCGCCGGCGCGCCGCCAATGGCGCGGGAACCCGGTGGCGATCGCGTTTCGATGCGCCTCGACCAGCCCCGGTAGCTCTCGGTACAGGCGTCCTTCCAGGGTGTCCGCGGCGCCAAGGGCCAGCAGCGCGGCGCGGTCCACGGGGGCGAACCGGGCGCGGGAGGCGTCGGCCAGCACCACATCGAGGGCCTGCACGTGGTCGATGGTCATGCCGTGGCGGATCGAGCCGCTGCCTGCCGAGTTGTTGCCGATCATCCCACCGAGCGTGGCCCGGTTGGAGGTGGAGGTATCCGGCCCGAACATCAGCTCGTGCGCTGCCGCCGCCCGTTGAGCTGGTCCTGCACCACGCCTGGCTGGACGCGAGCGGTGCGGGTCGCCGCGTCGAGCTCGAGGATCGCGCACATGTACCGGGAGAAGTCGAGCACGACCGCGTCGCCGACCGTCTGGCCGGCCAGGCTGGTGCCGGCACCCCGAGGCAGCACCGCCACGCCGTGCTCGGCGGCGACCCGGACCGCCGCGACGACGTCCTCGGCATGCCGGGGCGCCACCACGCCGCGCGGCCTGATCGAGTACATCGAGGCGTCCCGGGAGTACAGGTGGCGGGCGTAGTCGTCGAACTCGACGTCTCCCTCGACCGCGCGAGCCAGCGCGTCGGCCAGCGCGGCCACCTCGGGTTCGATCACCGGGCTGGCCCCGCCGCCACCTCGATGAGCTGTCCGGCCGGTCAGGCGTCCGCCCCCGCGAGCCGCCCAGCCGGTCAGGCGTCCGCCCCCGCGAGCCGCCCAGCCGGTGAGGCGTCCGCCTGCGCGAGCCGGCCGGCTGGTCATACCGCCGCCTCGGCGAGCACCTCGAGCGCGGCCTCCACCCCGCCAGGCTTGATCGGTACGCCGGACAGCCGCAGACCCAGCTGCACCCCGGAGAGCGTGCCGGCCAACATCAGATCGTTGAAGTGCCCGAGGTGGCCGATCCGGAACACTTTCCCGGCCAGCTTGCCCAAGCCGGCCCCCAGCGACATGTCGAACCGCGCCAGAGTCACCCGCCGCGGCTGGTCGGCGTCGTAGCCGTCGGGCAGCAGCACGGCGGTAAGTGATCCGGAGTGCTCGCGCTCGTCGGCGCACAACACCTCCAGCCCCCAAGCGCGGACCGCCGCGCGGGTGGCGGCCGCGTGCCGCTGGTGGCGGGCGAACACCGAGGGCAGCCCTTCCTCGTCGAGCATGCGCAGCGCCTCGCGGAGCCCGAAGAGCAGGTTGGTGGCGGGCGTGTAGGGGAAGGCGCCCACCGCGTTCGCTTCGAGCACCGCCAGCCAGTCCCAGTAGCCCGGGGACGCCCCGGCTGCGCGTCGGGCACGCAGCGCCTTGTCGCTCAGCGCGTTGAAGCCCAGGCCCGGCGGGAGCATCAACCCCTTTTGCGAGCCGGTGATGGTGACATCCACCTGCCACTCGCTGTGCCGGTAGTCGATCGAGCCCAGCGACGACACCGTGTCCACCAGGAACAGTGCCGGGTGCTCGGCTGCGTCTATCGCCGCCCTGATCTCCGGGATCCGGCTGGTTACTCCGGTCGAGGTCTCGTTGTGCACCACACAGACGGCTTTGATCTGGTGCTCGCGGTCGGCGGCCAGCCGTGTGCCGATCGCTTGCGGGTCGGCCCCGTGTCGCCAGTCGCCGGGAAGGAGCTCGACCGCCAGCCCGAGCCGGGTCGCCAGCCCCGCCCACAGGGTGGCGAACTGTCCCGTCTCGTATCCGAGCACCTGGTCGCCGGGCCGCAGGGTGTTGACCAGTGCGGCCTCCCACGCGCCGGTCCCGGAGGACGGGTAGATCACCACTGGGTCGTCGGTGCCGAACACCGGGCGCAGCGCCGGCAACAGCTCGCCGACCAGGGTCGCGAACTCGGGGCCTCGGTGGTCGATAGTGGGCGCGGCGATCGCCCGCAGTACCCGATCGGGCACGTTGGTAGGGCCGGGAATCTGCAGGAAATGGCGTCCTCCGGTGGCGACCACGCCCCTCCTCGGCTGTGTCGACGGCGCGTGCGCTCAAACATACTAGGTTTCTCGGAACGCGCTTTCCGCATAGTGGAACGTTGGTTTCCCGAGTGCCTGTCGATCACCGTGAGGGCGAGCGGCTGACCGGTGCGGCCGGCGTCGAAGGTGCTGCGGCGAGTCGTCAGCGCTGCGCGACGACGCGGTCGTGGGCCAGCGACATCCGGGGTGCCAGCGCTCCGCAGCCGGCGGTGACCAGCGCGATGGCGACCAGCAGCAGGGCGGGCGACCAGGACCGGCCACCGCTGGCGGCGAGCAGCCCGGTCGCGGCCAGCGGCACGAAACCGCTGACCATGCCGGCGATGTTGGACGACAGCGCCAGCCCGCTGTAGCGCAGCTGGGCCGGGAACAAGTCGGCGAGCAGCGGCCCGGACACCGCGTACGGGATGGACAGGCAGGCCACGCCCAGCGTCACCCCGATCACCACCAGCGCCGCCCCGCGCGCGTCGATCAGCCAGAACATCAGGAACGCCACGATCGCCGACGCCAGCGCGCCGACCACGGTGATGCGCGCCGCACCGAACCGCTCGGCCAGCCGGCCGCCGAGCACCAGCACCACGATCTCCACCGCGGCCGCCGCCAGGGTGGCGCCCAGCAGCAGCGGGCGCGGTAGCTTCAAGCTAGCGGTGCCGTAGGCGATGACGAACCTGGTGGCCAGGTAGAACCCGCCGATGCCGAGAAAGGATGCCCCGGCGGACCAGCAGCTGGCGCCATGCCTTGCCGAACACCTCGCGCACCGGTGCGCTGGCCACCTCGTCCTCGGCGAGCAGCTGGGTGAACAGCGGCGACTCCGCTACCCGCCGGCGCAGCCACAGCGCGATGTAGAGCAGCGGGAACGCCGCCAGGAACGGCAGCCGCCACCCCCAGGAGTTGAAGCTGGCGGCGGGCAGCAGGGTGACCGCGAGGAACGCCCCGGAGGACAGCAGCGTGCCGATCGGCGACCCGACCTGCGGCATCGCCGCGTACCGCCCGCGCGGCTCCGGCGGGGCATGCTCGACGGCCAGCGTCACCGCGCCGCCCCACTCGCCGCCGACCGCGACGCCCTGCAGCAGGCGCAGCAGGGTGAGCAGGATCGGCGCCGGCCACCCCGATGGAGAAGTACGTGGGCAGCAGCCCGATCACCCCGGTGACCAGGCCGATCATCGACAAGGTGACGATCAGGCAGCGGCGCCGGCCGATCCGGTCGCCGAGGTGGCCGAAGATGATCGCACCGAGCGGCCGCGCGGCGAACCCGACCGCGAAGGAGGCGAACGCCCCGGCCAAGGCGACCACGGCGTCCTGGCTGGCGAAGAACAACCGGTTGAACACCAGCGACGCGGCGGTGCCGTACAGGAAGAAGTCGTACCACTCCAGGGCGGTGCCGACGAACGCGCCGAACGCCACCGTGCGCGCCTCGGACTCGGTGACGGTCACCGGGGTGCCCGCGTCGCTCATGAGCTACCTCCACTCGGTAGGCCAAGGCTGGGGTCGCCGTGGATGCACTGGCCGGAGACGACGGTGGCGAGCACGGGGGTCGCGCCGATCCGGTCGGCCGGCACGGCCGTCGGGTCGTCGCCGAGCAGCACGAAGTCGGCCAGCTTGCCGGGCCGCAGGCTGCCTCGGAGGTGCTCCTCGCCCGCGGTCCACGCGGCGTCCAGCGTGTAGGCGCGCAGTGCGGTGTGTGCGTCCACCCGCTCGTCGGGGCCGAGCACCCTGCCGGCGCTGGTCAGCCGCTGCACCATGGACTGCATGCCGAGCAGCGGCGCGCCGGCGGCCACCGGGCGGTCCGAGCTGCCGGGTACCCGCAGGCCGGCGCGCAGGAAGGCGGCGTGCCGGTACAGCCGGTCGGCGCGGTGTGCCCCGACCGCCTCGGCCATGGTGTCGCCGATCTCGTAGAGGAACCGGGCCTGCGGCACCGGCGTGACGCCGAGCTCGGCCATCCGGGCCACCTGGTCGGCAGAGGTGAGCGCGGCATGCTCGATGCGGTGCCGGGCATCCGGGCGGGGATGGCGGCGCTGCGCCTCGGCGAACACGTCCAGAGCGAGGTCGATCGCCCGGTCGCCGATGGCGTGCGCGGCGATGCGCCACCCGCCGGCGTGCGCGTCCAGCATTCGGGCGCGCATCAGCTCCGGGTCGTCCTGCAGGTAGCCGTGGGACTTGCGATCATCGCCCGGCTCGCCGCGTGACCGGTCGCCGCCCGGCGAGCCGGGTGATCGATCACAGAACGGCTCCAGCATCGCGGCGGTGCGCGCCACCAGCGAACCGTCCAGGAAGATCTTCACCGGGCCGATCCGCAACCACTCGTCGCCGAACCCGGTGCACACGCCGAGGTCGAGCCCGAGTCGCATGGCGTCCTCGGCGTGCCCGGCCAGCGGGTGCAGCGCGTCCATGGTCGGCATCAGCGCGACCCGCACCCGCAGCGCACCGGACTCCCTGGCCTGCTGGTAGGCGGCCAGCTCCAGGGGGGAGCGGCCCACCCAGCCGGCGCCGATCCCGCACTCGGTGACGTGGGTCAGTCCCTCGGCGGCGTACACCGCCGACGCCTGGCCGATCGCGCGAACCAGGTCGTCCACCGAGTAGGGCACGAGCAGCTCGTTCACCAGGTGCTGGGCCTGCTCCTCCAACGTGCCCGTGGGGTCGCCGTGCTCGTCACGGACCACCACGCCGCCCTCCGGCACCGCCGCGCGGCCGGACAGCACCCCGATCCGGTCGAGCACCGGGCTGTTCACCGTGGTGACGTGCCCGGAGCGGTGCCTGAGCACCACCGGCCGCCCGCCCGCCGCCCGATCCAGCGCGGCGCGGTGCGGGTGTCCGCCGATCGCGGTGTCGTCGTAGCCGGCGCCGGTGACGTAGGCGTCGGCTGGCAGCGTCGCGGACCGTTCCGCGAGGCGCTGGTAGAGCTGGTCCAGCGTGGCCAGGCCGGTGAGGTCGATGTCGTCGAGGCTCTGCCCGAACCAGGCCATGTGGTTGTGCGCGTCGCCGAACCCGGGCACCAGCGTGGCGCCCTGCGCGTCCACCTCGGTCACGGCCCGGATATCGGGCTCGTCCATGGCGAGCACCCGGCCGTGGTGGACCGCCAGCGTGCGGGCCCTCGGCCGCTGTTCGTCCACGGTGATGATGTTCGCGTCCCGGATCAGCAGGTCGATCGTCATCGAGTACCTCAGCCCAGCTGGTGCAGGCGGGTCAGCGGCAGGACGGCGGACCGGTGCAGCGCGATCTCCTGGCCGTCCACCCGCACCGGGGTCGGTTCCGGCGCCAAGTCGACGCGCGGGGTGGCGGTGTTGCGCACCATGTCCGCGCAGCTCAGCCCGCGACTGTCGGCGATGGCGGCGTAGTTGCGGCCGGCGGGCAGCCCGTCGCGCGCGGCGTGACCGGAGAGGAACACCTGGGCCAGCCGGGCCGGCGCGGTGCCGGTGGCGCCGTAGAACGGCAGCATCCGGCGCGGCTGCGTCAGCCGCGTCGAGCCGGAGCCGGAGCCGACGTTGCCCCAGGTGACGAACCCGGACTTGAGCAGCATCTCCGGCTGCGCGCCGAACCACGCCGGCTGCCAGAGCACCAGGTCGGCGAGCTTGCCGGGCGCGACGCTGCCCACGTGCCCGGCGATGCCGTGCGCCACCGCGGGGTTGTGGGTCAGCTTCGCCAGGTAACGCAGCACTCTCGGGTTGTTGTTGCGCCGCGGGCCGGTCTCGCCGGCGAGCGTGGCCTGGACGTGGGCCAGCTGCCAGGTGCGCCGGGCGGTCTCGCCGATCCGGCCCATGCCCAGCGAGTCGGAGTTGACGATGCTGATCGCACCCTGGTCGTGCAGCCAGTTCTCCGCCGAGATGGCGTGCTCGCGGATCCGGCTGGCCGCGATGCTGGCGTCGCTGGGTACGTGCGCGTGGCCGCGGTGCACGGTCAGCGTCATCGGCCCCAGCTCGGCCACCGTGGCCCGGGTCAGCGGCAGGGTCGGCGTGGTCGAGAAGGTCAGCACGTTCGGCCGGGACACCACCGACAGTAGGTCGGGGTGCCCACCGCCGCCCTCGACGTGGTAGGCGTGCACGGTCCGCCCGCCCACCGCGTCCAGCGTGTCGGCCAGGTAGCCGGACTCGTTGAGCGTGTCGGTGTGCAGCGCCACCGGCAGGTCGGCCGTCTCGGCGACAGACAGACAGGTGTCGATCACCGGCGGGGTGGCTCCCCAGTCCTCATGGATCTTGAAGCCTCCGCAGCCGGCCTCGACCGCCTGCTCGAGCAGCGCGGTCGAGGTGGACGAGCCGCGGGCCAGGAAGGCGGCGTTCATCGGTACGTGCGCCCAGCCTTCGATCAGGGTGTTCAGGTTGTAGCGGGGGTTGGCGCCCACATCCCACACCCCGCCGATGCCCATCCCGACGATCGTGGTGACCCCGGTGGACAGCGCGGCGGCCACCAGCTCGGCGTTGGACAGGTGCACGTGCGAGTCCACGATCCCCGGCGTGGCGACCAACCCCTCCCCGGTGATCATCGCGGTGTGCGCGTCGACCTCCAGCTCGACACCGTGCAGCACGTCCGGGTTGCCGGCCCGGCCGACGCCGGCGATCCGGCCGTCCTTGATGCCGATGTTGGTCTTGCGCACCCCGAGCAGCGGGTCGAGCAGCAGCACGCCGAGCACGATCATGTCCAGCTTGGAGTCGCGTCCCGCGCTCGACGAGACGAGTGCCCCGTGCCGGGCGGTCTTGCCGCAGCCGCCGAGCAGCTCCTCGCCGGGCTCGGTGTCGTCGGCCTCCACCTCGACCCACAGGTCGGTGTCGGCCAGCCGGACCCGATCACCGGTGGTCGGCCCGTAGAGCCGGGCGTACTCGGCACGCCCCAGCCGGGTCACCGGTGCCCGCCCTGGCGCCGCGTGGCCCGCTCCGACCCGCCACCGCTCCGACCCGCCGCATGGCCGCAGGGCACCCTCGAGACGAACGACGGCCACCTCGCGCTCGCCCGCCGGTTCCACCCGCACCGCCGTTCCGGCGGGTAGGTCCAGCCGGTAGCGGCCCGGTGCGTCGAGCTCAACCCGCAGCGTCGGGTTGAGCCGGTCCAGCGGCACGTGCGAGGAGACCCAGACGGGCAGCGGCCCGGTGTTGCGCAGTACCGCGTTGCGCCGCTCCCGGCCGGGCGCCAGCTCGATGTCGCCGTCCGCCGCGTGAACCGCGCCGGGGCCATCCGGCGGCGGTGGACCGAACGGCGCATCCACGTGCACCAGCACCGTGCCATACGGGAACAGCGCCTCCACCTGCAGTGACGGCACCGCGGCTGGCACCCCGTCGACGAGCTGGTCGGCGCACAGGACCTGGCGAACCCGCTCGACCACCTCCGCGTAGGGCACGTCGTCCCAGGCCAGCTCGCGCGCGGAGCCGCGAGGCTTCCTCGACGAGCTCGCGGAGCTGGGTCGGGTCCACCCGGTCCAGGTCCACCTGATGGCGTCGTACCCGTCGTAGTGCGAGGTGGTGTAGAACGCCGGGTCACCAGATGCCAGCAGCGCCTGCTTCTCCGGCAGCGAGCAGTGCAGCATCAACCCGACCTCCGCCTCGGTACGCAGCCTGGCGAAGCCCTTGCCGCCGACCTTGAGCGCCGGCGTCCGGTACCAGGTCGACTCCTCCACTCCCGCCAGCTCGCGCCCCATCGCCACCACGTCCGCCCAGCTCGACATCGTTTCCCGTGCTCGTCGTGGCTCAGCGCGCGCCGCGCAGTCGGGGTCGCAGGTCGGCGTCGGTGACCGTGCCCAGCCCGCCGGTCCGGATGCGGTCGGCGAGCGTGCGAGTCGCGGCGCGCAGCCCGGGCACGTCCACCCCGTGCGGCGCCTCGCCGGCGAACGGCGCGATCCGGTCCGCGCCGCGCTCGAGCAGCGCGACCGCCCCCGTGGCGTTGCCGCGTTGCGCGTGCGTCAACCCGACCGCCAGCTGCGCCAGTCCCTGCCAGAACTCCCGCAGCTGCCCGGTGGTGGCCTTCCAGGTGCCCTCGAGCACTTCGTGGGCCTGGAAGGGCAGGCCGGCGTCGAGCAGTCGTTGTGCCTCGCTCAGCGCCTGGTCGGGAGGGAGGGTGAGATCCTCGGGCACCCGGTCGACCCCGACCGCGCCCCGGGGTAGTGGGCGGCCGGCGGCGTCCCTTGGCCGGGCGTTGTGGGCCCGGCCGCGCTCGTCACGGTCCCGCCTCGGCGGGTACCCCGGGCGCGGCGGGCGATCTGGGCGGGCGGCCACTCCGGCGAGGATACGAGCACGCCGCCGGACCCGCCGGAATAGCGGCGGAGGGTCCCGGGTTGGGCAGACCAACGGCATCGGCGTCGACACAGGAAGAGGCGAGTCGCGATGCAGGCTCTGGTGGTGTCCCCCGGTTCCCCGTCCGGCTTGGTGCTCGGTGAGGCGCCCGACCCGGTGCCGGCCCGGAACGAGGCGCTGGTCCAGGTGGAGAACTCCTCGTTGAACTTCGGTGACGTCAGCGGTGCCGCCGGCGGAAAGCCTGGCTCGGTGCCCGGCTGGGACGCGGCCGGCGTGGTGCTGCGGGCCGCCGAGGACGGCTCCGGGCCGGCCGAGGGGCAGCGGGTGGTCACCTTCGGGTACGCCGGGGGGTGGGCGCGGCTGCGCGCCGTCCCGGCCGAGGAGCTGGCCATCGTGCCGGAGTCGGTGGATCTCGGCGTGGCCGCCGCGCTGCCGGTGGCCGGGGTGACGGCGCTGCGAGCGCTGCGTGGCGCCGGTCCGCTGCTCGGTCGCCGGGTGCTGGTCACCGGGGCGTCCGGCGGCGTGGGGCGGTACGCGGTGCAGCTCGCCGCGCTGGCCGGGGCGCACGTGATCGCCGCCGCCCGGCGCGGGGCGGGCCTGGCCGAGCTGGGCGTCGCCGAGGTGGTGGCCAGCCCGGACGGCTTGGCCCCGGTCGACGCCGTGATCGAGAACGTGGGCGGGCCGACGCTGGTCGCCGCCTGGGCGGCGTTGGCGCCGGACGGGGTGCTGCGCAGCATCGGCTGGACGTCCGGCGAGCCGGCGGTGATCCCGCCGTACGGCACCGTCGGGCTGGCCAAGTCGCTGATGCCGTTCCAAGCTGGCAGCGCGTTCGGCCCCGACCTCGCCTACCTGCTCGAGCTGCTCGCCGCGGGCCGGCTCACCGTGGACGTGGGTTGGCGCGGGTCGTGGCGCCGGTTCGACGAGGCGGTCGCCGGGCTGCTCGATCGGCGGTTCGCCGGTAAGGCGGTGCTGGATCACGACTGACGGTCGTGTTATCCAGTGCGGGTGGATCCTGAGAGCACGGCCGAGTTTCCTCCGTCGTTCAGCGCGCTCGCCCTCACCGTCGCCGACGGAGTCGCCGAGCTGCGGCTCAACCGCCCGGACCGGGCCAACGCGCTGAGCCGCGAGATGTGGTATGAGCTGCGCGCGGCGGCCAGGGTGCTGGACGCCGAGCCGTCGGTGCGGGTCGTCGTGCTCAGCGGCGCCGGCAAGCACTTCTGCGCCGGTATCGACCTAGGCATGCTGGCCGGGCTGCGGCCCACCGGGCTGGAGCCGGGCCGGCTCTCCGAGGAGCTGCGCCGGCGCATCCTCGACCTGCAGGACACGCTCACCGCCCTCGAGCGGTGCCGCAAGCCGGTGCTCGCGGGGATCAGCGGGGCGTGCATCGGCGCCGGTCTGGACCTCGCGGTGGTCTGTGACCTGCGCTACGCCTCGGCCGACGCGCAGTTCGTGCTCAAGGAGGTCGACATGGGGCTGGCCGCCGACGTCGGCGTGCTGCAGCGGCTGCCCCGGATCGTGGGCGAGGGCGTGGCCCGCGAGCTCGCCTATACCTGCCGGCCGGTCACCGGCCGGGAGGCGGCCGACCTGCACCTGGTCAACCGCTGCTTCGATACCCCGGAGGAGCTGCGCAAAGGGGTGCTCGAGCTGGCTCGCGAGCTCGCCGCCAAACCACCACTGGCGCTGCGCGGCACCAAGCACGCAATCACCTACGCCCGCGACCACTCCATCGCCGACGGGCTGGACCAGATCGCGACCTGGAACGCCTCGGCGCTGCTCAGCGAGGACATCCGGGAGGCCCTGCTGGCCTTCCAGGCCAAGCGCCCCGGCACCTTCCCCGACTAGCCAGCAGCCCGACCGCGGGTCCGGCGGTGTGAGCCTCGGGGGTTAGCGCCCTGAACCCGGCGGCTACGCCCGGGACCCGGCGGCTGGGCCCGGCGGCTAAAGGCCGGCGGCTTTGGCAGCGTGGCTAGCTCAGTGGACGGGCGCCGGTCGGCGCTTCCGGGTCGATGACCATGTTGGGCACCCGCTGGTAGCCAAGCTTGTCCTGCAGTCCGCTGAGCCGGTACCCGGCCGTGAGACCGACCTTGGCATAGAACGCCGGCCCGCTGGTCGCGGTGGACCTCGGTCGCCAACCGTAGCGGCGCAGCAGCCCGTTGCCGTAGTTCATCGCATAGCTGCGCCGGATCGCCGGCGTCCAGTACTCCGTGGTCAGCGAGACCGACAGCGCGTCGGCGTTCTCGATGCGGTGCGGGCCGTTGAGCGGCCAGTGCAGCCCGTCACCGGGACAGAGGTCGTGCGGCTGGGCGTACTCCTCGAACCACGGCTGGTAGCTGGCCACCCCGTAGGTGGCGGAGCGCACCGCCTCCTCCAGCTCGGTCTGGCGCAGGAACGGCTCGGTGTTGGGGTAGATGATGAACCGCTTGCCGCCCCGCACCTGCCAGATCGCCTGGCCGGGGACGTCCACGTGGTAGTGCACGGTCGCGCGCGGCGAGGAGACCAGCACGCCCAGCTTGCGCTTGACCACATCCAGCCCGGGTAGCTGCGCGCGCAGCTCGGCGAAGAGCAGGTCGGCCAGCTCGGCGAACCGGGTGTCCCACTCGCTGATACCGACCAGGTTCAGCCACAATGTGCCACGGCTGATCGCCTCCAGCACCTCGGCGCCGCTGGCGTTTCCCCTGCTCACCACGGGCCAGCTGGACGGGTCCGCGCCGCCCTCGGCGTGGATGGCCAGGCTCCTCGGCGCGGCGGTCTCGATCATCTTCGCGAGGTATCCGTCGGAGAACAGGTCGAGGCTGTCCAGCCGGTGGCGGAACCTGACGGGCTGCTGGCCCCACACCGCGCGCCTCGGCGCGTCGAGCGGCTCGACGATGGTGTGCACGGTTGGCATCCCCCTCTCAGCGCCGGGACCCGGGTGGCGTGCCCTCGGAGCCAGGTCCCGCGACTGCTTGCCGCCGGACACTACCGGTCGGCGACCGAGCGCCATTCTGGGCGTGGCACGTGGTCGCGCCCTCCGCCGCGCGGGATTCGGTGAGTATCGACAGAATGGCTGCGGCGGGCGAACCTTCCGTTGTTTGCGGGCTCGGTGATAAGAACGGGACGGGCGCCGCCCGTCCGACAGGGTGGCACGAAGGCTTCAGCCCGGGCATGCACCGCACGGAAAGGTCGATGATGACTGGCACGATCAAGACCAAAGCCGCGTTCCTGCGCGGGCCCAACACGGACTTCGAGATCGGTGAGCTCGAGCTCGACCCGCCCAAGGCCGGTGAGGTACTGATCAAGTACGTGGCCGCCGGGTTGTGTCACTCCGATGAGCACCTGCGACACGGTGACATCGTGCCGCGCTTCCCGATCGTCGGCGGCCACGAGGGCGCCGGGATCATCGAGGAGGTCGGCGACGGCGTCACCCGGCTCAAGCCCGGCGACCGCGTGATCTGCTCGTTCCTGCCGGTCTGCGGGCACTGCCGGTTCTGCGCCAGCGGTATGACCAACCTCTGCGACCTGGGCGCGACCATCCTGGAGGGCTGTCTGCCGGACGGCACGTTCCGGTTCCACCTCGACGGCGAGGACCTGGGCGCGATGTGCATGCTCGGCACGTTCTCCGAGCGGGCCACCGTCTCCGAGGCGTCCTGCATCAAGGTGGCCGACGACGTGCCGCTGGACAAGGCGGTGCTGATCGGCTGCGGGGTGCCGACCGGCTTCGGCTCGGCCGTGCACGCCGCCCAGACCGAGCCTGGCGACACCATCGCCGTCTACGGCGTCGGTGGCATCGGGGTAAACGCGGTGCAGGGCGCCGCGCTGGCCGGCGCCGCCAACGTGGTGGCGATCGACCCGCTGGCCAACAAGCGCGAGATGGCCGAGCGGGTGGGCGCCACCCACAGCGTGGCGAGCGCGGAAGAGGCGCACGAGCTGATCCAGCAGCTCACCCATGGCGTCGGCGCGGACAAGGCGATCGTCACCGTGGACATCGTGACCACCGAGGTGACCACGGCCGCGATCCACTGCATCCGCAAGGGTGGCACAGTAGTGATCACCGGACTAGCCGACCCCAGCAAGGTCACCATCGAGTTCCCGGGTGCGCTGCTCACCCTGTTCGAGAAGCGGATCCAGGGTTCGCTGTTCGGCTCGGGTGACCCGTTCCGCGACATCCCCCGCCTGGTCAACATGTACCAGGCCGGGCAGCTCAAGCTGGACGAGCTGATCACCAACACCTACCGGCTGGAGGACATCAACCAGGGCTACCAGGACCTGCTCGATGGCAAGAACGTGCGCGGCGTGATTGTCTACGACTGACAGGTCCCGGATCGACAGAGCGGCCGTGCCGGGACGTCCCGGCGCGGCCGCGGCTGTTCGAGGAGCGTGCGGTGAAGCGAGGAGCGCAGCGAGCGCGGCGCCGGGCAAGCGGACGGAGGAGCACGTGAACCCCGCACCGCCGGTCATCGGGCTGCGCCGGGAGCGTGAGGTGCTCACCGTCGCGCTGGCCACCGGGCGGCACGTGGTGATCGAGGGCCCGCCGGGCACCGGCAAGTCCACCCTGCTGCGCGCCGTGGCCGCACAGACCGGCCAGGACGTGGTGTTCGTCGAGGGGAACGCCGAGCTCACCCCGGCGCGGCTGGTCGGCGCCTTCGACCCGTCCCAGGTGCTGTCCGAGGGGTACCGCCCGGAGACCTTCCTGGACGGGCCGCTGCTCACCGCGATGCGCGGTGGTGTCGACGCGCGCTCCGGCGAGCCGCCGCGTGGTGGGCTGCTCTACCTGGAGGAGCTGAACCGGGTACCGGAGGAGACGCTCAACGTCCTGATCACGGTGCTCACCGAGGGCGAGATCGCGGTGCCCCGGCTCGGTACGGTGCGGGCCGGCAGCAACTTCCGGTTGATCGCGGCCATGAACCCGTTCGACGCGGTGGGCACGGCCCGGGTCAGCCAGGCCATCGCGGACCGGATGTGCCGGGTGGTGCTCGGCTATCAGGACGAGGCCGCCGAGCGGGCCATCACCACCGCGGTGACCGGGACGAACGGCGCGGTGGACGCCGGGGTAGTGGACCTGGCGGTGGCGTTGGCCCGGTCCACCCGGGAGCACCGCGACGTGCGAATGGGTTCCTCGGTACGCGGCGCAATCGACCTGGTGCATCTGATCAGCGGCTTGACCCGGCTACGCGGCGAGCCGGGGCTGGTGCGGGAGACGGTGCGGGACGCGGCCTACGCGGCGCTGTCCGGGCGGATCAGGGTAGCCGAGGGGGTGGACCGGACCGCCGAGTCGGTGATCGACGAGCTCCTCGAGGCGCTGTGGCCGGCCGATGTCCCCGACCCGCCGAGCCGCCAGCCTGACTCCGACTCCGCCCCGGGCGCCGCCGGCGCGGGCGAGCAGCCCTCGGGCGGCCCGGGAAAAGGTAGTCGCCTGTCCCCGGACGGTCCGGAGGCAGGCTTCCAGCGGCGGTCACGCCCGCGCCGCGACCAGTCCGCGCGCACCGCCGGCCGCGCCGAGCTGGCCAGCCGACACCAGGCGTTCGCCCAGGTATCCCCGCGAGCGGGCGAGCTCGACGAGACGGCGTTCCACGCCGCGTTGGCCGCCGACCCGGACGCGGCCGCCGCGCTGCTCGCCGACCTGGCCAGGGCAACTGACCGGCAGCTGCGGGCGGCGGCGCGGCGGCTGGCCGGCCGGGTGTTCCTGCAACTCGGGCGCACCGGTCCCAGCAGGGCCAGGGGCACCCGCCGGCTCGGCGTCGGCCGCTTCGCCGAGGGTGACCTGGACCTCGAGCGCACCTTGGACCGCTCATCCGGCGGCTGGCCGCCCTCCGGAGAGGAGCTGGTGACCCGGTCCTGGACGGCGCACCGCAAGGCGGTCTGCCTGCTCGTCGATGCCAGCGGCTCGATGAGCGGCCTGGCAGTGGCGCTCGCGGCGGTGGCCGCCGCGGGGGTGGTACTGGCCGGCGGCGCGGGCAGCGGACGGCTGGAGACGAGCGTGGTGGCGTTCAGCGACGACGTGCGGGTGCTCTGCCCGCAGGGGGTGTCCCGGCCGGCCGAGGAGTTGGTCGCCGAGTTGGTCGGGTTGCGCGGCCATGGGATGACCGACCTGGCCGCCGCGCTGCGGGAGGCCAGCCGGCAGCTGGCGGCGGCAGCCGCCGACGAGCGGATCGTGGTGCTGCTCTCCGACTGCCTGCACACCGCCGGCGCCGACCCGGCCACCGCGCTGGCCGGCATCGACCGGCTGCACGTGCTGTGCCCGCTGCCCGGCACCGAGAGCAGTGGCAGCGCAACGAGCGTCGGCACCGAGAGCAGAGGCAGCGGCGGAGCGGTTGACGAGGCGACGCGGGCGGCCAGCGCGCTGGCCGCCCGAGGTGGCGGCCAGTACCAGCCGGTGCGCCGGCTGACCGACATCGCGCCGGCGTTGACCCGGCTGTTGCGATGAGCTGACCGGCGAGCGGGATCGATTTCTGCTGTCAGGCGTGACTCGCCACGCCGAGCGGCTCCGGTTGAGAATTTCGCTGAGGAACCTGCGCGGCTGATCGGGAGCCGCACGACCGGGCAGCCTGGCCTGTGCTCGGGCTTCGTCACTCACGATGCAAATGTGGTCGTCCCGCCGGCTCGATTCCGCATCGTGATCGCGGTGGCTGCCGGCGTACCTGGCAGGTTGACTATCTGAAACAGCATCTCCGGCCGATATGCCGCCCCGCGAAGCCTCCCCCGCGTCCCGCCACTCGATGGCGCTCAGTAACGTCTCCTGCCCGCGGGCCGCCGGGAGTGTGGGTTCACCACCGCGCTGTCGATCACTCACCGGCCCGATGTGGTTGCTGCCGGGCGCAAGCTGGTGGAGGCGTTGGAGTCCGGTGGGGCGCCCGGGCCGGGGTGAACATCCTGGCCGCGGTCTATGCCGATCTCACCGGTCGGCCCCGCCCGGTGCTGGCCGCTCGGCCGCGTCCGGTCAGCTGGGTGCACCCCAAGGATGTCTGTGCCGCGCGCGACAGCGGGGTCGGGCTGCACCGGCGGTCGGCGTTCGCGGCGCGCTGCCAGACCAAGGCGTTCTGGTCATGGCGCGACCCGATGCCGTTTTCGGGCATGGCCGCCGCCCGGGCCCGCACCGGCGACCTCACCTAGGACGTGGACCGTTGGTGCGATACGGACTGCTCTCCGACATCCACGCCAACCTGCCAGCCCTGGTGGCGGCGGTGCGGTGCCTGTCCGAGCAGCGGGTGGACCGGTGGCTGTGCGCCCGGGACGTGGTCGGCTACGGGCCGCAGCCGAACGAGTGCTTTGCCGAGCTGGCCGCGCTCGACCCGGTCTGCGTGGCCGGCAACCATGAGCTGGTCGTGCTCGGCGAGCTCACCGGCGAGCGAGCAGTCGGCGAGCCAGGGAGTAACTGGCCTGGACCCGCGACGTGCTGTCCGCCGACTCCCGCCACTACCTGGCCAGCCTGCCCCGGGTCGCGCGGGTGCCCGGGCTGGTGCTGGCGCACGGCTCGCTGCGCGACCCGGAGGAGTACGTCCGCACCGACGAGCCGGCCCGCCGCCAGCTCGAGCAGCTCGCGACCGAGTGCCCCGGCGCCGGCGTGCTCGTGGTCGGGCACACCCACCGGGCGTGGCTCTACTCGGCCGGGGTGCGCGACGCGTTGGACCCGGACCGCGTGACGCGCCTCGACGAGGGCGCGCCGCACCTGGTCAAGCCCGGCTCGGTCGGCCAGTCCCGGCAGCGGGAGCCCCGTCCGCTGGCCCGGTTCGCGCTGCTGGAGATGACCTCGGAGGGCTCCGGCGCTCGTCCCGTCAGCGTCCGGTTCTTCGCTGTCGAGTACGACCACCGCGCGGTGCGCGGCGCGCTGCGCGCCCAAACGGCTGCCGGCGGACAGCATCCACGTGCAGCCCGGGAAGCTCGCCGCCGCCCGCCGCCGGATGCGCCGGCTGCCCCGCTACCTCGCCCGCCAGCTCGGGCGCTGCTGACCGAGGCGCGAGCCAGCAGGCGCGCCTAGCTTCGCCAGCAGGCGAAGGTGCGCCGGTAGTCGGTGGGGTTGACGCCGACCGACCGGGAGAAGTGGTGGCGTAACAGCGCCGCGCTGCCGAACCCGCACCGCCGAGCAATCTCGTCGATCCCCAGGTCGGTTTGCTCCAGCAGGCGACGGGCGTGCTGCACCCGCTGCGCGGACAGCCAGCGGTGCGGCGTCGTCCCGGTCTCGGCCAGGAACCGCCGCGCGAAGGTCCGTTCGGACAGCCGCGCCCGGCGAGCCAGCTCGGCGACGGGGTGTTCGGTGTCGAGTGTGTCCAGCATCCAGGTCAGCAGCGGCTGCAGGCTCTCGGCGTTGGCCGGGATCGGTTGTTCGATGAACTGGCGCTGCCCGCCCTCCCGCTGCGGCGGCACCACCATCCGGCGCGCGATGATCGTCGCGGCCTCCGCGCCGAGCTCGCGGCGCACCAGGTGCAGGCAGGCGTCGATGCCGGCCGCCGTCCCGGCGCTGGTGATGATGGTGCCGTCGTCGACGAACAGCACGTCCGGGTCGACCTTGGCGGCGGGGAACCGGGCCGCGAGGTCGCCCGTGTGATGCCAGTGGGTGGTGCAGGGACGGCCGTCCAGCAGGCCCGCCGCGCCTAGCAGGTACGCGCCGCTGCACACCGACAGCAGGGTCGCGCCTCGCTCGGCGGCGGCGCGCAGCGTGTCCAGCACCGCCTGCGGGTAGTGCGCACGGACCCGGGCGGCCGGCACCGCGACCAGGTCGGCGTCGGCCACCGCGTCCAGGCCGTGGTCCGGGACGAACGACATCCCGACGCTGGCCCGCAGCGGTTCGCCGGCGCGCTCGCCACAGACCCGGAAGTCGAACGGTGGGATGCCGTCGTCGCTGCGGTCGATCCCGAACACCTCGCACACCACGCCGAACTCGAACGGGGCGACGTCGTCGATGAGCAGGGCGGCGACGGTACGGAGCATGCGGCGAGCATACCTGGCTGGATTTTGTGGGGAAGGGGCAGATCTGCCACTGGTGGCGCTATCTTTGCTGTCGCAAACTTGTCGCCATGATTGCTTTCGCGGTTCTGGTGATCGTGGTGGCGCTGCTGGTCTACGGCTTGGAGCGCAACCACCGCCGTTGGTTGCGGCGCGGCCCGATGAGCGGCGGCACTCTGGTGGGCAGCTCGGATGTCGTGGATCGCGACGTCGAGCGGCTGGCCGTGGATCTGACCGCGATCGCCACCGACCGGCCGGCGGAGCCGAGCCAGCCAGCCCCGGTGCGGGCCGCGCCGGCGGCTGCCCCCGGCTGCCGGCCCGCTACGCGGTGAGCCCGCCACCTGGCACGCGGTTCTGGCGGGGCGCCGGGCAGGCCCTGGGGAGGAGGGGGCCCCAGGGCCGCTAGTCCCGCACCGCTGGCGCCCAGCTCGCCGGACGCCTAAGGCGGGATCGCTCAGAGCCGGTCGACGCCGGCGCCGGAGAGCCGGTTGCGGGTGTCCAGCACCTTCTCGGCGTGCCGCTCCAGCAGCGCCCAGTCGACCACGTCGTGGTCGGTGAGCACGACGATCAGGTCGGCGGCATCGACCTCCGCCTCGCTGCACTCCACAATCTGGGCGCCACCTGGCACGTGGTCGAGCGGGATGAGCGGGTCGACGGCGCGCAGCTCGGCGCCCAGGTCGGCCAGCCGCTGCGCGACGGCGATCGCGGGAGACTCGCGGGCGTCGCCGGAGTTGGGCTTGTAGGCCAACCCGATGAGCAGGATGCGGCTCCCGTTCACCGCCTTGCGCGCCCGGTTCAGGTTCGCCGTCACCCGGGTCACCACGTAGTCGGGCATGTGCTCGTTGACGTCGTTGGCGATCTCGACGAACCGGAAGTTGCGGCCCAGGGTGCGCCGCACCTGCCAGGACAGGTAGGACGGGTCGATGGGCAGACAGTGCCCACCCACGCCGGGGCCCGGGGTGAACTTCATGAACCCGAACGGCTTGCTGGCCGCCGCGTCGATCACCGACCACACGTCGATGCCGAGGTCGTGGCAGTACATCGCCAGCTCGTTGACCAGCGCGATGTTCACGTGCCGGAAGGTGTTCTCCAGCAGCTTGGCCAGTTCCGCCTCACGGGTGCCCTTCACCGGCACCACCGTGTCCACCAGGACACCGAAGAACTCCGCGACGGCCTTCAGCGAGGCGTCGTCGACCCCGGAGACGATCTTCGGGGTGTTCCGCAGCCCGTACACCGGGTCGCCCGGGTTGATCCGCTCCGGGGAGAACCCGACGTGGAAGTCCCGCCCGGCGCGCAGCGAGCCGCCGGCTTCCAGGCGGGGTACCACCACCTCCTCGGTGGTACCCGGGTACGTGGTCGACTCCAGGACCACCGTGCAGCCCGCCCGCACGTGCGGGGCCAAGGTGTCCGACGCCTTCTCGATGTAGGACAGGTCGGGGGCGCCGTCCTGCAGCGGGGTGGGCACCGAGATCACCGCGACGTCGAAGTTGGCCAGGTCGGCGGCGTCGTAGGACGGGGTGAACCGCCCGGTGGCCAGCGCGGCGGCGACCTCGTCGTCGCTGATGTCGTCGATGAACGTCTTACCGGCGCGCAGCCGCTCGACCCGGTCCTTGGCGACGTCGAAGCCCACCACGTCGAAGCCGACCTGCACGGCCCGCATGGAGACCGGCAGCCCCACGTAGCCCTGGCCGAGGATGACGACCCGGCGGGCGTCGCGCAGGGTGGACGCGCCCGAGGATGTGGTGGTGGAAGTGGACACGGACCTTCAAACCCCTCTGGTCGAAGCTGACAGCATCAGCAGAAGTGTCGGTAGAGCAGCGCACCGGCCTGGGTGCTGATCTCGTCGGGCACGGTCGGCTCGGTGAACAGCCTGGTGAGCTCGCCGAGCATCGCGCCGACCCCGGCGGGCTGGCTCGGGTCCGGCCCGCCCCGCAGCGTGACCACCCGGCGCTCCTCGCTGGCCCACTTGCGCTTGTAGCCGACCAGGCCCGGCTGGTCCAGGTCGGAGACACCCCAGTCCACCGCGCGCAGCCCCCGCGACAGCGCCAGCTTGAGCGCGCTCCAGTAGAGCGCGTCGTTCGGCCGCTTGGGCAGGTACTCGGCGAGCGAGGCACCGAACTTGTAGTACAACGCGTCGCCCCAGACCAGGTACATCGCGCCGGCCGCGACCTCGCCGTCCACCTCGGCGAGCAGGGTGATGACCGCGTCTGCCTCGGTGAAGCACTCCCAGATCCGCTCGAAGAACTCCAACGGCTGGGCCAGCAGCCGGTACTTGCTCTTGCGCAGCCGCACGTGCAGCCGGTGGAACTCGCGCACCGCGTCGACGCCGGTGCTGGCCACCACCTTGACACCGTTGCGGTCGGCGGCGCGCAGGTTGCGCCGCGAGGTGGAGCTGATGCGCGCCCACAGCTCGTCCTCGGTGCACCCCAGCGGCGTGCCGTGCCAGGCTGCCTCGCCGACCACGCGCAGCCGCGGGTCGGTGGTGGCCGGGTTGTCCGAGAAGCAGCGCAGGGTGAACGGCACGCCGGTGACCAGGGCATCATCGGCCAGCCCCGGCCAGCCGTCCGGGCCGGCCAGCATCGGGTCGGCGCGGTCGCAGAACGGCAGCGCGGAGATGCGTTCCCCCCGGATGTCGGAGATCCGAACCCAGGCGAGCCCACCGACTGGTGTCCCGTCCGGCGCGGCGGCGACCCGGGCCTCCGGGACGAAGTCGTAGCTTGCGCAGACGGCCTCGATCCACGGAGGAGAGGTGAACAGGCCGCCAGCGGGTCCGCTGGCGAGCCGCGACCACCCGGGGTCAGTGCGCGGATCGGCGGGGGAAATCGTGTTGACGGTGCACTCCTCGACTCGTCGCCGACGCCGGCATCTCCGCCGCCGGCCGGACAGGCCTGCTCGGCTCGCCACGGACCGTGAGCGTTCCGCGGTCACGATACCTGGCGCCTGTCAGCCGCCCGCGCGCTGCCCGCCCGCCCGGCTACGCGGTGCTTGCGCGCTCGGTCGTGTGCTGCGCGTCCGGCCCGGCGCTTGCCCGCTTGGCCATGTGCTGCGCGCCCGGCCCGGTGATGCGGCGCCGCCCGCTTGGCCATGTGCTGCGCGCCCGGCCCGGTGATGCGGCGCTTGCCCGCTCGGCCGGGTATGCCCGCCACCGGTCATGCGGTGTTCGCGCGGTGCTGGCGCGGTGCCCCCTCGTCGCCAGGTTCCGTCACCCCGTACCCCGCCCGGCCCGCCATCCCTCTCCTCGGCCTGAGCCGACGCACTCGGCTCAGGGTTTTTGTGCCGCTTACGTGAAAGGGCCGTTCAGGCGAGAGGTTCGCGTGAACGGCCCGTTCGTGCACTGGGTTATCGGTTGGTCGGAGCGGCTCGCTCGCGGCGGGAATGCAGCTCGCGCGCAGGCTGGGGTGCCGCGGCGTCGAGATGACTAGCTGGCGCGGCGGCGCTCGGCGACCTCCGGAGCAATGCGCTGGGCAGGCACGGCCGCGGCCGGCCGAGTCGGCGCGAAGTCGCCAAGGATCGGGTACAGCGAGCCGAGCAGCACCTCGGCGGGCCCGGTGCTGGGCGCCCGCCACGCGTCCAGCCGCAGCGCGCGAATCGCGGACAGTCGGTTGGGCGTGCTCGATGTGCGCTCAGCCATGCTGGTCCACCTTGCTGTCTCTGGACTCGGGGTTGGCGGCTGGTGCGCCGCCGTCGCACCTGTATCGCTGGCCGCCCCTCGAGCCGTTTCACTCCGTTCGGGGGAACCAGCGCGCCGAGCGGTTCCTCCGCCGCCGTGGACGGTGAATCGGCGCAGGTGAACGGCAATTACCAGGAGCCGGACGGTTTGTGCCGGTCCGGCGTGTCGCGGGGCTGGCGATCGGCCGGAAGGCTCGGGATCGTCGTGCGGGCGGGGGATCGCGCCGCTCGCCGGCTCCCGCCCCCGGGGTCGCCCCCTCGGCCGGCGTGTCGGGCGGCTGGGTTGGCGTCGGCGGGGGTGCCGGGCCGCTGGGTTGGCGTCGGCCCGGGTGCCGGGCCGCTGGGTCGGCGTTGGCCCTTTCCAGCACATTGGGATCCTAAGCTTAGAATTCCACGTGGACAAGTTGT
>JADMIO011280027.1_pt1 | contig 56594 bp, 50 predicted proteins | sample 8958161 | NCBI WGS metagenome assembly JADMIO01 (sample SAMN16585339, study PRJNA669376) | soil metagenome | isolation source: Crop rotation soil | place: USA: Cullars Rotation, Alabama | collected 2011
CGCGACTTCAAGTCACGTGAATTCCAAGCTTCGGATCCCACTGTGCTGGAAAGCATCGCCGCGCTGCCCGCGTTGCCGGAAGGCATACGCGTCGCACTCGATCTACAGCTCGACTGGCGCGTGGTGATTTACACGATCGCGTTTTCAACAGTCACGGGAATCCTCTTCGGACTCGCGCCCGCGATACACAGCTCGAAAGCCGACGTCTCGACTGTCTTGAAAGACGATTCGAGTCTCTTCACGGGTTTCTATCGCAAGTCGCGAGCTCGTATGGCGCTCGTGGTGGTCCAGGTTGCTCTTTCGTTACTGCTGCTGACGGGCGCGGGCCTCGTGTTGCGCAGTCTCGAAAAGATCAGGCCGGCGCGTCTCGGCTTTACCACGGAGAGTATGGTCGTCGGTACAGTTAGACTTAACGAAGCAAAATACGATCGTCCGAAGACACAGGAGTTTTATCGCGGGTTGTCGGAGCGCCTCGCGGCGTTGCCGGGCGTGCAGTCGGTGAGTTTGATCAATGAGCTGCCCGTAACGTTCATGGGCGGCGCTCGGAGCAGCATTGACATCGAGGGATATCAGCCGGGCGCCGGTGAGGACATGCAAATCGCTGCTGTCCTGGCGGGACCGCGTTACTTCACGAACATGCGGGTTCCGTTCGTGCAGGGCCGCGACTTCGAAGATCGCGATCGCGAAGGCGCGCCGTGCGTGGCCGTGGTGAACCAAGCTTTCGGCGAGAAATACTTTCGCGGATCTAATTCGCTCGGGAAGCATCTGTTGAAATATGGCGGCGCGCCGAATGCGCCACGAGTGCCTTGCGAGATCGTGGGTGTGATTCGCGATAACGAGTGGCAAGCGTTGGAGAAGCAAGTGCACCCGTTCTACGCGCTTGCGTTGCAGCAGTCTCAACGGAAACAGTTTACCGTGATAGTCGGCAGCGCGGGCGATCCGGCGAGTTTGGTCGGCGCTGTGCGTAACACGATCCGCGAGCTCGATCCAATGATTTCCGTGGCTGACGTGCAGACCTTGAACGACTACTTCAGCGTCGGGCTTTATCCGTTTCGAATGCTGGCGGTCGTGATGGGTGGTTGCGGCTTCATGGCGCTACTGCTCGCGACGCTCGGCATCTACGGAATCATTTCTTACTCAGTGGCGCAGCGCACGCGTGAGCTTGGTATTCGCATGGCGCTCGGTGCATTGCAAAAAGATATTCTGCGGATGGTAATCGGGCAGGGAATGATGCTCGTGATCGCCGGCTTAGGAATTGGATTGTTACTCTCGCTCGCGTTGACGCGGTTGATGACGAGTTCGTTGCTCGAGATCGAGTTGCCGCTGCCGGTTAGTGCAACTGATCCGTTGACGTTTGCGGGCGTGACTCTCTTGCTGGCACTCGTAGCGCTGCTTGCTTGTTACATTCCGGCGCGAAGAGCGACTAAAGTCGATCCAATCGAGGCGCTGCGTTATGAATAATATTTAGCCGCGGATTTTCGCGGGTAAACGCGGATTTAGGAGCACGATTATGGCATCTACACTTTGGCAGGACATACGCTACGGCGTGAGGATGCTGGTGAAGAATCCGGGCGTCACGATCATCGTAATCGTCGCGCTGGCGCTTGGGATTGGCGCGAACACCGCGATTTTCAGTGTCGTCAATGCGGTGCTCATTCGCCCGCTGCCTTACCAGGAATCTGACCGACTCGTCTTTCTCAACGAGCAGAGTCCAGTGCTCGACGAGATGTCGATTTCCTATCCGAACTTCCTCGACTGGCGCACGCAGAACCAAACGTTCGAGAAGATGGGCGTCTACAATCGCGCCAGCTACAACCTCACCGGCACGGGGGAAGCCGAGCGCATCGTCACCGGTCAGGTGTCGGCGGATCTATTTTCTGTCTTGCGCGTGAATCCGCTCATTGGTCGCGTGTTTACAAACGACGAAGACAAACCCGGCGGCACGCCCGTCGTCGTGCTGAGTTACGGTTTGTGGCAACGCCGCTTTGGCGGGCAGCAGAATGTTGTGGGCCAGGCGATCACGTTGAACGGCAAGAGTTACACCGTGATCGGCGTTATGCCTGAGTCGTATGCGTATCCGAGCCGCGCTGAGATGTGGGTGCCCGTGGGCCAACTCTCGGACCAGGCGAGCTGGCAGAGTCGTGGCAATCATCCGGGCCTTTATGGTGTGGCCCGTCTCAAGCCGGGAGTGACTTTTGAGCAGGCCGCGGCTGACATGAACAACGTCGGCGCAAATCTCGAGAAGCAGTATCCCGACTCAAATGCCTCCACTCGCCCGCGGTTGCGGCCGCTGCTCGAGATCTTCGTCGCTGACGCGCGTCGGGCGCTGTGGGTGATCTTCGGTGCGGTCGCGTTTGTGTTGTTAATCGCGTGTGCCAACATCGCGAACCTCTTGCTCGCGCGAGCGACAGCACGCAGGAAGGAAATGGCAGTTCGCACTGCTGTCGGTGCGAGTCGCTGGCGCATCGCGCGGCAGTTGTTGACTGAAAGTATTCTGCTATCGTTGATTGGCGGTGGCATCGGATTGCTGCTGGCGCGTTGGGGGATCGCGCTGATCCTGTGGGTCAGTCCGAACGCGATTCCGCGCTCGCGTGAGATCGGTCTCGACTGGACCGTGCTCGCATTCACGATCGCGATCTCGTTTTTTACCGGCATACTTTTCGGATTGATTCCGGCGATTCAGGCTGGCGACGTCGACGTGCATGAAACGTTGAAGGAGAGTGGGCGCGGCACGAGTGGCCGGCAATGGTTGCGCAGCGCGCTTGTAGTAGTTGAGGTCGCGACGACCCTCGTGTTGCTCATCAGCGCGGGACTCCTGATTCGCAGTTTCTACCTGCTTCAGAAAGTGAATCCCGGCTTTTCAGACGCGCAACTGACGAGCTTCAGTATTTCGCTGCCGCAGAAGAAGTATGCGACTGAAGACGTACGCCAGTCATTTTATAACCGTCTGATCGAGAACATTCGTGCATTGCCGGGAGTTGAATCGACCGCGGCGGCGTCGGGCCTGCCGCTTGGCAATAATGGCTGGCAGACGTCGTTTGTGATCGACGGTCAACCGCTGCCGCCGCGCGAGCAGACTCCGCTCATGGAAGCGTGTTTGGTGACGCCGGACTACTTCCAGGCGATGAATATTCCCGTGTTGCGCGGGCGTGTGTTCAACGATCGTGACGATCGTTCGCATCTCGCCGGGCAAGATCTCAGTAAGTTGAACGAGAACCAGCGCGCCATGAAGGCCGTGAACAAGATCGTCATCGACGAGGAGTTCGCGAAACGATATTGGCCCAATGAAGACGCCGTTGGAAAAAGAGTGAAGCTGGGCCGGGATGCTGATGCGTCGGTACTTGAAGTAATCGGTGTGGTTGGTCGCGTCAAGATGGAGAGCTTGAATCAGAACAGCGATCGCGTGCAGGGCTACTTCTCTTTCAATCAGATTCCGCAGGGTGGCATGACCGTCATCATCAAAGGCTCGTCCGATCCGAATCAGTTGATCGCTTCGGCGCGTGGCGTGGTGAAGTCGATCGATCCCGATCAGCCGATCTACAGCGCGCGCACGATGGACGAGATTCGGGCTGAGTCGGTTGCGCCGGAGCGTTTGAACCTGACGCTGCTCAGTCTGTTCGCAGGCATTGCGCTCGTGCTCGCGATTGTTGGGATCTACGGCGTGATGTCGTACTCGGTCACGCAACGCACGCACGAGATCGGGATTCGCATGGCGATTGGCGCGCGACCGGTTGACGTGTTCAAGATGATCCTCGGCAACGGCATGAAGCTGGCGCTGATCGGTGTCGTGCTCGGGCTTGTCGGCGCGTTTGCGCTTACGCGGTTGATGGCGACGATGTTGTTTGGCGTTGCGCCGACTGATGTCATGACGTTCGGTGCCATCTCGGGGCTGCTGATCACGGTGGCGCTGCTCGCGTGTTACCTGCCGGGGCGAAGAGCGACAAAGGTGGAACCGACGATCTCGTTAAGATATGAATAATTAACCACGGATTACACGGATTGCTGAACGATCTGCGTTACGCTCTCAGAAGTTTGCTCAAGCAGCCGGGGTTTGCGGCGGTGGTGGTGGTCACGCTCGCGCTGGGAATCGGGGCGAGCACGGCTATCTTCAGCGTCGTGAATGCCGTGCTGTTGCGGCCGCTGCCGTTTCCACACGCCGAGCGGCTGGAAGTCGTCTGGGGAAACTACCGCTCGCTCAACATCGAACGCCTGCCCGCCAAAGCCGCTGAGTACGAAGATTACGCGAAGCAGATTGAAGTCTTCGACTCGGTCGCGGCGTATGCAAATCACAATTTCAACGTCACGAGTGGCGCGGAGCCGGAGCGCGTGCGCGGTGCTTATGTTTCGGCGAATCTCTTTCCCATGCTAGAGGCGCAGCCCGCGATCGGAAGGGTATTTGCGAAAGATGAGCAACGCGTTGTTGTGTTGAGTGATGGATTCTGGCAACGGCGATTTGCGGGCGATCGCGGTGTCATCAATCAGACTGTGACGCTTGATAATGAGAGTTACACCGTGATTGGTGTGATGCCCGCGAGCTTTCAATTTCCGCATCCGAGTTTTGCGTCTGGTGAGCCGGCGGATATTTGGGTGCCGCTGAGCTACGCTCCGGATCAAGTCGCAACCAGGGGTGGACCTTACTTTCTGAATGTGCTCGCGCGACTCAAACCGGGAGTCACCCTCGAACAATCACGCTCGCACATGAACGCGCTCGCCGGCAGGTTCGAGCGTGAGTTGCCGGGCTATCGTGGGCCAAATGGCGAAGATGGCGGCTGGCACATCACGGTCACGCCGTTGCAGGAGGAGATCGTAGGTAAGAGTCGCAGGGCGTTGCTGGTCCTGCTATTTTCAGTTGGGTTATTGCTGCTGATCGCGTGCGCGAACGTCGCGAACCTTTTGCTGATGCGGTCGGCGAAGCGACACAAGGAGCTCGTAATCCGCGCGGCGCTTGGTGCCAGTCGCTGGACGATTGCGAGGCAATTGATCGTTGAAGGTTTAGTGCTGGCGACATTGGCGGCAGTGCTCGGATTGGTTTTTGTGAACTGGGGCATCGACGTGCTGGCAGCGCTTGGACCAGCTATCGTGCCGCGGGCGCAGGAAGTCAACATCGACGCACGCGTATTTGCGTTCATGGCTCTGGCGGTCGCGCTGATCAGTGTGGGATTTGGTCTCGTTGCCGCGCGGCCTGTTTCGCATCTCGATTTGAATGAGTCTCTGAAGAGCACTCGTACTGGCAGCGGAGTGCGGCGGCGACAGTGGAGCAACGTTCTGATTGTTGCTGAAGTCTCACTAGCCGTTTTGTTGCTGATCGGTTCAGGTCTACTCGCGAAGAGCCTTTGGCGCTTGCAACAGACGAACCCCGGCATCGCGCCTGAAGAGCTGGTGAGTGTTGAGTTCGATCTCTCGTCAACGACTTACAGCGATAGTGAGCGTGCGTCAGATTTCTATCGTCGTTTAGTGACGCAAGTTCAATCGTTGCCGGGCGTGCAGTCGGTGAGTTTTGGAACGAACCAGCCTTTGAGCGGGACTGCCGGCAGCGATCCGTTTGCGATCGAAGGACGGAAACTTGATCCCTCGAATCTAACCTCAGCAGGCTGGCAACTCGTCGGCGCAAACTATTTGAAGACACTCGGAATCACGCTCATCAAAGGTCGGGATTTTACGACTGAAGACATGCAGCCAGGGGCGGCTCCTGTAGCAGTGATCAACGAGCGGATGGCGGCCCGTTACTGGCCCAACGAAGATCCGATCGGGCGTCGCATCACGCTTGGTCTGCCGCGTCCGGGTAATCCGTGGATCACCATTGTTGGCATCGCGCGCGACGTGCCGCACCGCGCGGTCGATTCGAAACCCGAACCTGACTGGTACGCGTCGCGCCTGGTCGCGCCGCAGCGACATCGATTCGTGTTCGTGCGTAGCGCTCTGCCTACCGCAGCCGTTACAGCCGCAATCCGCAAAGAACTGGTGGCGATCGATCCGCATCAACCGGTTTCGAGCGTGAAGACAATGGAACAGGTGATCAGCACTACCACTGCGCCGCGACGTTTGAATGCGGTGCTGCTCGGCGTGTTTGCCGCGATCGCGCTCGTGTTGGCTACGCTCGGAATCTACAGTGTAATCTCTTACTCGATCACGTTGCGGACGCAGGAAATCGGTATTCGCATGGCACTCGGCGCGAATCGGCCGGCCATTCTGATGATGGTGTTGAGAAAAGGAGTTGTGCTCACGCTGATCGGTGCGGCGATCGGTTTGGCGGGCGCGTTTGCACTCACGCGCTGGATGTCGTCGCTGTTGTTCGACGTGTCTGCGTCTGACCCGGCGACGTACCTGATCGTCATGCTCGTTGCGCTCGGCGCCGCAGCTTCAGCTTCCTTGATACCGGCTTGGCGCGCTTCGAGAGTTGATCCGCTCAATGCACTACGGTATGAGTAACACGGATTACACAGATTGATGCAGAGATTTACACAGATCAGATGCCTCGTATCCTAATCGCTGATGACCAGGCTGACGTCCTTGCGGCGTTGAGTCTTCTTTTGAAGGGTGAGCGTTACCAAATTCAGAGCGCTTCGTCGCCCGAAGCCGTGCTCAAATTCATCGACACACACGAGTTCGATGTCGTCCTGATCGATCTCAACTACGCCCGCGACACGACTTCGGGCAGTGAAGGTCTCGACTTGCTCAGCCGCATTCGCTCGGCTGATCCGGCGCTGCCGGTCGTCGTAATGACCGCGTGGGGCAGCGTCGACATCGCGGTAGAAGCGATGCGACGCGGCGCGCGCGACTTCATTCAAAAGCCCTGGGACAACGCGCGACTGCTCGCTGTTTTGCGCACGCAAGTCGAACTCGCCGAAGCGCTGCGTCGTGGCCGGCGTCTCGAAGCCGAAAACATGGCGCTGCGAGACGAGTCGTCGAATGACTTGCCGCAGATCGTGGCCGAGTCGCCGGCGATGAAGTCGGTGCTGAACCTCGTCGAGCGTATTGGTCCAGCGGATGCGAACGTGCTGATTACGGGCGAGAACGGCACGGGCAAGGAAGTCGTCACGCGTTTGCTTCACTCGATCTCGTCGCGACGCAACAAGCCGCTCATCTCGCTGAACGCGGGCGCGCTGGCGGAAGGCGTGTTTGAAAGCGAACTCTTCGGACACGTTCGCGGTGCATTCACTGACGCGAAGACCGATCGTGTCGGGCGCTTCGAACTCGCGGACGGCGGCACGCTCTTTCTCGACGAGATTGGCAACGTGCCGTTGAATCTGCAGCCCAAGTTGTTGCGCGTGATCGAGACTGGTGAGTTTGAGCGCGTCGGATCTTCAAAGACGCAGAAGGTGAACGTGCGTCTGCTGTCGGCGACGAATGCCGATCTTCATGCTGAGGTCGCGCAGGGGCGTTTCCGACAGGATCTGCTGTTCCGTCTCAACACGGTCGAGATTCGTCTGCCGCCGTTGCGCGATCGCATCGAAGACATCCCGATGCTGGCCGAACACTTTTTGAAATTGCATCGCGAGCGTTACCGGCGGCCGATCATGGGCTTCACGCCGGAAGCAATCGACGCGTTGCGACAGCATTTGTGGCCGGGCAACGTGCGTGAGTTGGACCACGTAGTTGAGCGCGCAGTGTTGATGAGTCCGGGGAACATCGTGACTGCTTTCGATCTCGCGCTCGAGGCGACGCCCGATGCGCGTTTGTCGGCGCGCCTCGAAGAGATGAGCCTCGAAGACGCGGAACGCTTACTGATCAAGAAAGCACTCGCGCGGTTTGAAGGAAACGCGAACCGCGCCGCCGAAGCCCTTGGCCTCAGCCGCAGCGCGCTGTATCGACGTTTGCAGAAATATGGGCTTGGATCCTGACACTTCAGCATTCTTAACCACAGATAACACGGATCAATACAGGGATATACACTTTATGATCCGGATCAAATCTGTGTAATCTGTGGTTAATGAGCACGCCCGTTAAGCCCCCAAAGCAGTTCTCGTCACTCGATCCGGAATTACAACGCGGGCGTCTGAAATTTGAAGGGCGCATCACTCTGCTCTCGCTCGCCGCCGGATTTCCCGCGGTCGCTTTGTGTGCGTTCCTGCTGTGGTACGACGGTTACTCCGCGCAGGTGCAATGGACCGTCGATTTGCTCCTCGTCCTGCTTTGGCTCGGCGTCTCGTTTAACCTCAAGACGCGTATCATTCGCCCGCTGCAAACACTCTCGAACATCCTCGCCGCGATTCGTGAAGGCGACTACTCCATTCGCGGGCGGCGCGCGCTCACGGGTGACGCACTCGGCGAAGTGATGCTCGAAGTCAACGACCTGGGCCAGACACTGCGCGAGCAACGACTCGGCGCGATGGAAGCGACCGCGCTCCTTCGCACCGTGATGGCCGAGATCGACGTAGCGGTGTTTGCATTTGACGGCGAACAGCGTTTGCAACTCGTCAATCGCGCGGGTGAACGACTGCTCGCCCAACCGCCGGCGCGTTTGCTCGGACGCACGGCCGAAGAGCTCAGCCTGTCTGCCTGTCTCAACTCGACCATGGGTTCCGCCCCGCAAACGATGCAGATGGTTTTTCCGGGCGCGGTCGGACGTTGGGATATTCGTCGCAGCACGTTTCGTGAAGGCGGGCAGCAACACCAGTTGCTCGTGCTCACTGATTTAAGCCAGACGCTTCGTGAAGAGGAACGCACGGCGTGGCAGCGGCTGTTGCGCGTGTTGGGCCACGAGCTCAATAACTCGCTGGCGCCGATCAAATCGGTGGCGGGCAGCCTGGCGGACTTGATGGGAAGGGAACCGGCGCCGCCCGACTGGCGCGACGACATGCAGCGTGGTCTCGCTGTGATCTCGTCGCGCGCGGACTCGCTGGCGCGTTTCGTCGAATCGTATTCAAAACTGGCGAGACTGCCGCCGCCCAGACTCGAGCCGTTGAAGATCGGCGCGCTTGTGTCGCGTGTCGCGCGTTTGGAGACGCGCTTGCCGGTCAATGTTGTTTCTGGTCCAGAGTTGGTGGTCCAGGGAGACGATGTGCAGCTCGAGCAGTTGCTGATCAACCTCGTGCGCAATGCGGTCGATGCGTCGATGGAGACGCACGGGAGTGTTGACGTCGGCTGGCAGCAGAAGAATGGGCAGGTGGAAGTGTGGGTGCGCGACGAGGGGCCAGGCCTCGCGAGCACCGCGAATTTGTTTGTGCCGTTCTTTACGACGAAGGCGCAGGGGTCGGGGATTGGGTTGGTGCTGTCGCGGCAGATTGCCGAAGCGCATGGGGGGACGTTGACGTTGGAGAATCGAACGCAACTACGAGGCTGTGAGGCGCGGCTGCGACTACCTTTGTAGACAGTTGTTAGACAGGATTACAGAATTTTCATGATTTACATGATTCAATCCCGTGAATTCTGTAAATCCTGTAATCCTGTCTAACGTTTGCTGCTGAACCGATAGATCGTCGTGGATTTGTATGTCTGGCCTTTCTTCAATGTCGTCGTCGGGAACGATGGGTGATTCGGTGAATCCGGATAGTGCTGCGTCTCAAAACAGAAACCCGATCTCCTCGGATAATTTTTTCCAGACTTGCCTGTCTTCGTTCCGTCCAAAAAGTTTCCCGTATAAAACTGCACGCCCGGCTCGGTGGTCCACACCTGCATAGAGCGACCTGAATTCGCTTCATAAGCAGTCGCGGCGAGTCGCATCACGCCCGGGCGACCGTTGATCACCCACGTATGATCGTATCCATTACCAAACTTCAACTGCTCGTCGTCCTGGTTGATCCGCGCGCCAATTGCCGTCGCTTTTAGAAAATCGAACGGCGTTCCCGCTACGTTCTTCAGTTCTCCGGTCGGTATCGATCCGGCATCGGTCGGCACGAAACGATCGGCATTGATCGTGACGACGTGATTGAGAATGTCGCCATTGCCTTCGCCCGCGAGGTTGAAATAAGAGTGGTGCGTCAGGTTTTGAACAGTGTCCTTGTCGGTTGTCACTGTGTAGTCGATCTTGAGCTCGTTGTTGTTGGTGAGTGTATAGACAACGGTTGCAGTCAGATTTCCCGGATAACCTTCCTCACCGTCTTTGCTGAGATAAGTCAGGGCAACCGCGGGTCCCGTTTTCGTCTTTAGCTCGTGCGCGGTCCAGACGACTTTGTCGAAGCCTTTGATGCCGCCGTGCAGGTGGTTCTCGCCGTTATTCGTGGCGAGTTTGTATTCGACGCCGTTCAACGTAAAGCGACCTTTGGCGATGCGGTTGCCGTAACGCCCGACGATGGCGCCGAAGTACGGATCGTTTTTCAGGTAACTGTCGAAATCGCTGAAACCGAGGACGACGTCGTCAAACTTTCCATTGCGGTCGGGAACTTTGAGTGACGTGACGATGGCGCCATAGTTCATGATCTTTGCTTCGACGCCGTGCGCGTTGCGAAGTGTGTAGAGATCGACTTGCTGTCCGTCAGGTGTTTTGCCGAATGGTTCTTTGGTGACCTGGGCGCTGGCGGCGCCGACGGTGACGAGAAGTAGAATTAAGAGAAGCGAAATTCTTCGAAGGTTCATTAGGTTCTCCATTCAGTTTTCACGCAAAGACGCAAAGAAGACGCAAAGAAAATTTCAACGGGCCGTTGTTTCACGCATCTGGGCGACCTGCCGGCGATTGCGGCGTTCGGTGAAGATCTGATCGGCCATTACGCCGAGCAAAATCACCGCGCCCATCACCGCGAAGTCGAGCGAACTCGGAATGCCAAGCAGGTTCACAAGATTGCGCAGCACCTGAAGCAGCGCCGTGCCGATCAGGACGCCGACCACAGAACCTTCGCCGCCACGCAACGAACAGCCGCCAAGCACTGCCGCGGCGATGCCGTAGAGTTCATAAGCATTACCGTGATTGGCCGGTGACACCGAGTTTGTATAAAAGGCGAAAATGATCCCCGAGATCGCGGTGAGCGCTCCGGCTATCACGTAAGTCAGCGTAGTGATCCACTTTGTGCTGATGCCCGCGTAACGCGCTGCTTCAGCGTTGCGTCCGGTTGCGAACAGGTAGCGCCCGTAAACGGAGCGATGCAGCGCCACCCACGTGATCGCCGCGATAATCAAAAGCAACACGAACGGCATCGGTATGCCGGCCAAATTTCCATTCGCCAGGTAACGAAGGAAATCAAGACCCTCAACCGTGCCGAACCCTTTCGTTTCATCGTTCGTGATGAAGCGCGCGAGGCCGCGATAAAACAGCAGACCGCAGAGTGTGACGATGAACGGTTGCATGTTCAGACGCGTGATCAGCAAACCGTGACCGAACGTCAGGGCCATCGCGATCGCTATGCACGCTAACACTGCCAGGATCACGCTGAAGTGCCACTCCGTCAGCATCATCGACAGCAGTACGCCCAACAGCGCCATCATCGAACCGACTGACAGTTCGATGCCGCCCGTGATGATCACCAAACCCAACCCGATGCTAAAAATTCCGAACGCGCCGATCTGCCGCGCCAGGTTCTGCAGATTGATCGGGAGCAGGAAGTTTGGGTTGACGGCCGAGACGATGATGCAGAGAACGATTAGCAGAATAAAGATGCCAAGCTCTTTTTTCATAGGACCTCTTTTCGCCACAAAAAGGCACAAAAAGCACAGATGAAGAAGCAGGATTCAGGTTCGTTATTCATTTTATGTTTTGTGCCTTTTGTGCTTTTTTGTGGCTAACCTTCCGTGCCGGTAGCGAGACGCATGACGGCTTCTTCGCTGAACTGCGCGCGGTCGAGAATCCCGGTGAGCCGTCCCTCGTGCATCACTGCAATGCGGTCACTAATGCCGAGCACCTCTTCCATCTCACTACTGATCACGATCACCGCGACGCCTTCCGCCGCGAGATTGCGAATGAGTTGATAGATCTCCGCTTTCGCGCCCACGTCGATCCCGCGCGTCGGCTCGTCAAACATCAACACTCGCGGTGCAAACGTCAGCCATTTCGCCAGCACGACTTTCTGCTGGTTGCCGCCACTCAGATTCGCGGCTCGCATCTCGGGCGTCGGCGTCTTGATGTTGATTGCTTTAACTGCCTCGCGCGCCGCTTTCATCTCCTTCGAGCGATCGATGATCTTCGCTGACGAATATGCGTCGAGGTTTGGCAGCGTGATGTTCTCGCGCACGTTGAAATCGACGATGAGTCCGGACAGACGTCGATCTTCCGGCACGAGATAGATGCCATGCGTGATCGCGTCCTGCGCATCGTGAATATGCAACGACTTCCCGTTCAGCACGACTTCGGCTTCAAGCGCTTCCTCGACGCCGAAGATCGCGCGCGCGACTTCCGAACGACCAGCACCGACGAGTCCTGCAAAGCCGAGCACTTCGCCCTTCGCGACGTCGAACGCAATTCGTTGATTGGGATAACGGAGGGTGCGGAGTCGTCGCACTTCAAAGCCGCCGTCATGTTCGACCTGCCGTTCCACCGGCGCGCCTTTGAAAAAGTCTTTGAGATCGCGTCCGACCATCATTCGCACCATGCGTTCGTGCGTGACCTCGCCGCGCTGAATCTCGCCCGCGTTTTTCCCATCGCGCAGCACAACCGCACGATCCGCAATGTCCTGGACTTCATGCATCCGGTGCGAGATGTAGATGATGCTGACGTTCTCAGCTTTCAGATCTTTCACCAGTTCGAGCAGTCGCCGCGTTTCAGTGAGTGTCAAACTCGACGTCGGCTCATCCATGATGATGATGCGTGCTCCCGCGCTGAGCGCCCGCGCGATCTCGACGAGTTGCTGTTGTGCGATTGAAAGTTGGCTGGTTGGAGTGCGGCTCGGAATATCGAGACCGACCTTGCGAAGAATCGCGTCTGACTCGCGATAGACGCGTTTGCGATCGATCAGCTTCAACGGACCGCCGGTGGTCGGCTCGCGACGGAGAAAGATGTTCGCGGCTACGTCGAGATTGTCGAGTACGCTGAGTTCCTGATGGATAAACTCGATGCCGGCCGCACTCGCCTCACGCGGTGAGCGGATCTCGACGGGTTGTCCGTTGATCTTGATCGTGCCGGTGTCGCGTGAGATCGCGCCGCCGAGAATCTTCATCAGCGTCGATTTTCCGGCGCCATTCTCGCCAATCAGCGCAACGATCTCGCCGGTGCCGACCGTCAGGCTCACGTTGTCGAGCGCAACAACGCCCGGGAATCGTTTGCTGATTCCCTCCATTTCGAGGATGGGCGCGTCTGCTGCCACAGGTTAGCTTCGTCCCCGGAGCACGTTGAGATCTTTGGTGAACTGTTCGACGTTGTCCTTCTTGATCGCTTTCGTCGGTACGAAGATCTGTTTGCTCGGCGGAATTCCCGACTTGTCTCCGTTGAGAATCTTCGACATGAGTTCCATCGAGCGATAGCCAAACTCGAACGGCTGCTGCACGACGGTGGCGTAAATCGAGCCGTCTTTGATTCCGCTCAACGTTTCGTCCTGCTCGTCGAAAGCAATAATCTTCACCTTGTCGGTCTTGTTTGCTTGTTTCACCGCCGAGAGAATCGCTGGTCCATTGTAAGCCCACAGCCCCACCATTCCCGCGAGATCAGGATAATTAACGAGTGAGTCGGCTGCATTGGCTTTGGCGCGAACTAGATCGGTGTTGTCTGTGCGCACGTCGATGATCGACACATTCGATCCAGCCAGCGCTTCCTTCAAACCCTGATAACGTTGCTGCGCATTTGCGGCATCGAGCACACCGACGAAGACCATGATCTTGCCGCCGTTGGGCAAAGCTTCTTTGACGAGCTGACCCGCCATGTGTCCGGCTTCGACGTTGTCTGTGCCGATGTAACAAACGCGGTTACTTGCCGGTGCGTCGCTGTCCTGCGTAACGACCAGCGTTTGACTTGCCGCGCGATTCAACATCTGTGTTTGGTTTTTAGGATCGACCGGGCTGATGGCGATACCCTGAATGCCTTTTGCGAGCAGGTCATCGATCACGCGCTGTTGCTCCGCGGCCGTGCCGTCGGACGGGATCCGGAACTCGACTTCGAGATTGGGAATGTCCTTCGCGGCTTTTTCAGTACCCTTGCGCGCGATCGTCCAGAAGTCGGAAGCATTGTTCGTCACGAAAGCGAGCTTGTGCTTTGTGGCGGGGCCGACACCTGCCGTGCCCGAAGGCTTGCAGCTAGTCAGCAGGACCGTCAGTAACAGCGTGCAAACGAAGGCGAAGATCAGTCGAATGGGATTTTCTGGTCGCATTGGCTTCCTCGGCAGTTAGTTTGGGTGGTACGCAAAAGATGTTTACCATAAAGAAACCAAGAGAGAAAGCACTATTAAGGTCTGCTCTGTGTAAACTTTGCGTCCTCTATGGCTCCGTGATGGTTTTCGCGCAAAACAAACCACCGAAACACAGAGAACACAGAGATTGCACAGAGCAGGGTTGAGATTTAGCGCTCTGAGTGGTACAAAATCAACGTCCCCTCCTTCTTGTAATCAACCCCCTGAGAGATGAGTGTCAAAAGTGCGCCGATACAGGTGCGCAAGAACGAACGCGGGAGGAAGATTATGGTCAGACAGATGTTCTTGTTAGTAATGCTGGGAACTTTCCTGGCGCTCGGCGGGTTTTGGGCACTCAGAGCCCAGGATCCGACGACGCCACAACAAACTCCAACTACCACAACGCAAACGCAAACACAGCCACAGACAAAAATGCAAACAACCCAGGTAGATCTTTCGGGAACCTACACGGGGACTTTTGCTAATTGCGATACGGGCGGTCTAAGCGGCCCGACTACGTTGACGATCAATGGCGATCAATTTACTACCGCCGATGGCAAGAGTGGGCGGATCATCGCTTCGAGGACGAAAGGATATACCGCTGTCGCTCTGCAGATGTCGGGAGCCGGTTCGCCGGTGATGTCGTTTCGCGGCAAGAAGAGCGGCAATAAGCTGACTCTGAGCCCGGTCGCTGGAGCTACGTCGCAGTGTACGTTTACAACTTCGAAGAATGCGGCGAGCACGGGAACTCAAACAACGCCCACGGCGACCGGAACGGAAGTATCAAATCCGACAACCACGACGCCGAGCACGATGCCCAGCCAAAGGCCATCGCCGAGCCCGACTGTGAGCCCGAGTCCGGAGTCGAGTCCTGAACCGAATCCGAGCCCGAGCGGCAGCCCGAGGCCAGAGCCGAGTCCTAGTGAGCCAATGCCAAGCCCGACTCCGAGTCCAAGCCCGAGTCCTCGGATGTAGGTTTAGTCACAAAAGCACAAGAAGCACAAACAGGATGGGTTCAAGTTAATACTTGAATTCATCCTTTGTGCTTTTTGCGCTTTTTTATGGCAACATTCCATCTTCATGAAAGAAAAAGTACGCATTGCAGCCGGACAAGGCTTCTGGGGAGACCTTCTTGACGCACCCGTGCGCCAGGTCGAAGGTGGGCCAATCGATTACCTGATGCTCGACTATCTCGCGGAAGTGACGATGTCGATCATGCAAAAGCAGAAGGCACGCGATCCGAACGCGGGTTATGCAAAAGATTTCGTGCCGCTCATGCGCCGCATTCTGCCAACCTGCGTCGAGCGTGATATCAAAGTCACTGCTAATGCAGGCGGCGTCAACGTTCGCGGCTGCGCGGATGCGGTAATTCAGGTTGCGCGTGAGCTGGGCTTCGCGGGCAAAGTTCGCATCGGGATCGTCACCGGTGACGACATCATGTCGCGACTCGACGAGTTGCTTTCACGCGGCATCGAGTTGCGTAACATGGACACGGGCGAGCCGCTTTCGACGGTGCGCGACAAGATTCAGAGCGCCAATGCTTATCTCGGCGCGTGGCCGATCGTCGAGGCGTTGAACGGTGGCGCGCAGGTCGTTATCACTGGTCGCGCCACAGATACGGGTTTGACGCTTGCGCCCTTGATTCATGAGTTTGGCTGGGCAAACAACGATTGGAACCGTCTCGCGTCGGGAACGATTGCGGGTCACATCATTGAGTGTGGCGCGCAGGCGTCGGGTGGAAATTGCCAGTACGAGTGGCGCAGCATTCCGAATCTTGCTGATGTCGGGTTTCCGATTGTTGAAGCGTCACCGGACGGAACGTTCGTCGTTACGAAGCACGAGCGGACCGGCGGCTGGATCATCATTCCGGGAATTAAAGAGCAACTCGTTTACGAAATGGGCGATCCGCACGAGTACATCACGCCGGATTGCGTTGCCGACTTCACGACGATTCATCTGGAATACGAAGGCCGCGATCGGGTGCGTGTGTTTGGCATTAAAGGACGGCCGGCGACTGAGTTTCTTAAAGTCTCGATCAGTTATTCCGCAGGTTTTAAGGCGGTCGGAACTTTGGTCTATGCGTGGCCGGATGCTTACGACAAAGCACAGGCGGCGGACCGAATTTTGCGAAGTCGACTGGATCGGCTGGGGTTACAGTTTGAGCAGGTATTGACGGAGTTTGTGGGTGTGAATGCGACGCATGGTCCACTCGCGGGCCGGCCGAGTGCGGACATTCCGGAAGTACAACTGCGGGTTGGTGTGCGTGGGCAAGATCGAACTGCGGTTGAACGATTCACGAAAGAGATTGCGCCGTTGATTCTGACTGGGCCACCGGCAGTCACAGGATTCGCCGGTGGGCGGCCGAAGGTTGAGGAGATCGTTGCTTACTGGCCGGCGCTGATTCCGAAGGAAGAGATCACGCCTGCCGTCGAGGTGCTGGAAGCGTAGATGAAAGTAAAATTAACAGAACTGGCCCATGCGCGTTCGGGTGATAAAGGCGATACGGCGAACGTTGGCTTAATTGCGTTGAAGGATGAGTTTTATCCGATCCTCGTGCGCGAGGTCACGGCGGAACGCGTGAAGCACCACTTCAAAGGCATCGTTCACGGTGACGTTGAAAGATTTGAGTTGCCGAACCTGGGTGCGCTCAACTTTTTATTGCATGAGAGTCTCGGCGGTGGTGGCACGTTGTCGTTGATGACCGATGCGCAGGGAAAAACTTTTTCGACCGCATTGTTGCGAATGGAAATCGAGATCACGGAAAAAGAGGCCGCGGATTTACGCGGATGAACGCGGATCAGAGATGAGTCAGAGCGACGTTGTTCTTTATGTAGTTGAGGGTTCGGTGGCGCGTGTTACGTTGAACCGGCCGGACAAACGCAATGCGCTGAACGACGCCGTCATCGCCGGGATCAAGCAGGGGCTCAAGAGTGCGGCGGCCGATAAGAATGTCCGCGTTGTTGTGATTTCGGGGGCAGGGAAGGACTTCTGTTCCGGCGCCGATTTGTCAGCACTCCAGAAGATCGCTGGAGCTTCAGTTGCAGAAAATTCTGAAGATGCACGGTCGCTGCTCGAACTGTTCCTGCTGATCCGCGCGCTTCAGGTGCCGGTCGTCGCGGCGGTGACGGGTCGGGCGCTTGCGGGCGGTTGTGGTTTGGCGACTGCATGCGATCTTGTACTTGCGTCGGCGTCAGCGCGATTCGGTTATCCGGAAGTGAAGATTGGTTTCGTGCCGGCGATGGTGATGGCGATTCTGCGGCGTAACGTATCGGAGAAACGCGCGTTCGAGTTGATCACACGCGGCGCTGAGATTGGCGCGGAGCAGGCGAAAGAGTTTGGCCTGGTGAACCAGGTCTTTGCGGACGAGACTTTCGAGGCTGACGTGCGAAGTTATGTGAGCGAGTTTGAGAAGATGAGCGCGTCAGCGATGGGCTTGACGAAAACGCTGCTTTATCAAATGGACGGACTCGCGTTTCCTGAAGCGCTTGAAACTGGCGCTGATGTAAATGTCATTGCCCGCCTCACGGACGACTCCCAGCAAAAGATCGCGAAGTTTCTACAGAAAAGTTAGCCAGAAAAGGCACATAAAAGAATACAAATTCACTTTCGTGCTTTTTGTGATCAATCCCGCGGCTTTACGTTGTCGTGGAGGAATTTGACGATGTCCTCCGTCGAGGTGCCGGGCAGGAAGACTTCCGCGACGCCCTGTTCTTTCAACTTCGGCAGGTCTTCCTGAGGGACGATCCCACCAACCAGGACCAGCACGTTATCCATCCCTTTTTCGCGAAGTAATTGAACAATGCGCGGGCAGAGCGTGTTGTGTGCGCCACTCAGGATCGAGACGCCAACAGCGTCCACGTCCTCCTGTAGCGCCGCCGCCGCGATCATTTCCGGCGTTTGTCGCAGACCCGTGTAAATAACTTCCATGCCTGCGTCACGAAGTGCGCGCGCGATGACTTTGGCGCCCCGGTCATGGCCATCCAGTCCGGGCTTGGCGACAAGAACTCTAATCTTTCGATTCGACATAGGTGCGGGCTAGAAGGCTGGCTCTTCGTAGATTCCGTAGACGTCTCGCAGCGCCGCACAAATCTCGCCGAGTGTTGCGTAAGCGCGAACGGCATCGATCGTTGCCGGCATCGTGTTCTCGTGTTTGTGCGCCGCTTGTTTGAGTTTCTTGAGTGTGTTTGCGACGGCGCCCGCGTCGCGACCCGCGCGAGTTTGTTCGAGACGCTCGACCTGGTGTGCACGCACCGATTCGTCGATCACGAGGATCGGAACTTCAGATGGCTCATCCGTCATCGTGTACTTGTTGACACCGACGATCACCTGTTCGCCGCGCTCGACAGCTTTTTGATACTGGTAAGCGGAGTCCTGAATCTCGCGTTGCGGAAAACCTTTTTCGATCGCTGAAACCATGCCGCCCATCGCATCGATCTTGCGGAAGTACTCCATTGCCTCGTGCTCCATCTTCTCCGTCAGCGACTCGAGGAAGTAGGAACCGCCGAGTGGATCGACTGTATTCGCCACCCCCGTCTCTTCCGCGATGATCTGTTGCGTGCGAAGCGCGATGAGCGCCGCGCGATCCGTGGGCAATGCGAGCGCTTCGTCGTAAGCGTCAGTGTGCAGACTCTGCGTGCCGCCGAGTACGCCGGCAAGTGCCTGGATGGCGACGCGGACGATGTTGTTGAGTGGCTGTTGGACCGTCAGCGAGACCCCAGCAGTTTGCGTGTGAAAACGCATCTGAAGCGTGCGCTCGTAACTGCTGCCGAAGCGTCGCTTCATCTCACGCGCCCAGATGCGACGCGCCGCACGATACTTCGCAATCTCTTCGAAGAAATCGTTGTGCGCATTGAAGAAGAAAGACATGCGCGGCACGAAACGATCGACATCCAGACCTGCGTCAACGCCCCACTGCACATACTCGATGCCGTCGCGCAAAGTGAACGCGAGCTCCTGTATGGCAGTCGCGCCGGCCTCACGAATGTGATAGCCGCTCACTGAAACCGGGTTGTAACGCGGCACGTGTTCAGTGCAGAAGCCGAACGTGTCGATCACGAGCTTCATCGCTGGTTTGATCGGGTAGATCCACTCTTTCTGTGCGATGTATTCCTTCAGGATATCGTTCTGAAGCGTACCCGAGATCTTGTCCCAATGCGCTCCCTGTTTTTCTGCGACGACGAGATACATCGCGAGCAGAACCGACGCGGGCGCATTGATCGTCTGAGAAACGGTGACTTGTTCGAGTGGAATTCCGTCGAAGAGAACTTCCATGTCGGCCAGCGACGACACCGCTACACCGCACTTGCCGACTTCACCCTCAGACAGAGGCGAGTCAGCGTCGTATCCCATCAGCGTCGGAAGATCGTAGGCTACTGAGAGGCCGGTCTGGCCTTGTTGCATCAGGTACTTGAAACGCGCATTGGTTTCTTCCGGCGTGCTGAAACCGGCGAACTGGCGCATGGTCCAGAGCTTGCCACGATAGCCGGTCGCATGGATGCCGCGTGTGTAAGGAAACTCACCGGGAAACGAGATGTCGCGCGCGTAGTCGAGATCCTCGATATCGTCAGGCGTGTAAAGGCGTTCGACTTCCTCGAGTGAAACGCTTTGAAAACTCTTTTTTCGTTCGGGACGTGTACTTTCCTTTGTTTCAGGCATCGCTCGGATATTAGCATTAGCCACAAAAAGGCACAAAAAGCACAAAACGAATCAGTAACCGCGGACACCCGGACATAGATTTCTATTTTGTGCTTTGTGTGCCTTTTTGTGGCTATGCTTTAAGAGGGGAGCGCGGCTGCGATGGCAGTCACAGCCGCGCCAACTCGGAGGGTTAACCCGGTTGCGTGGATGTCGAGCAGAAAATAACTATGGGCAGGTGTCGGCGGGCATGGAACTCGATTTCTCCGTGATTAGTCATGATTATTCAACGGGGACAACAAACTCATTGCTGCGGACCATGTTCAGACGGGCACGCGCCGCCATTTCGATGGTTCGTGGATCAGTTCGGAGTCTTTCCAAATCCGATTTCAACGATTGGTTAACGCTGCGCAACGCTTCGACATCCGTTTGCATAGCCGTAAGCTGTTGCGCTGCAAGCTGAACTTTGGCGCGAGTGCGCATATTCACCGTCACGCAAACGGCGAAAGTCGCGAGCAAAATCATCCCAAAAACTACCCAGGAAGGAATTATTCCGCCGCGGCGCCGGACCTCCGCACGCGTTCCAATGATCTCCATCGAGATCTGCTGTACCGAGGCCAGAGAATTATGGCGGGGGGACACACGCTGAGACCTGATTCTTTCGTCGATCCAATAATTGTTTGCTGCCTTGTTCACCTCAACACCTCCCAGTTCCTTTGCCGTTCAGATTTTCGTCAGGTCGTACTTTCCAGCTCCATGCCAACTGCGGCAAAGGTGAAGGGCCTCCGCACCGACGGGCTGCCATCCCCGATTTCCCGAGTAGATTGTCATGCGCTCAAAGTTAAGAGGCTGCTTAATTGAATTCTGTGGGTTTGGCCACAATATATTCCGCTATTGATGAGTAGCAGCCCCAACAAAGTGTGCTTTACGACTTGTCAACGTGTTGCCGCTCAACAACTTAGCGGCGATATCGGCGGACTGTAGCATCGGTGCTTAAGGCTGTAAAGACATTTCTGCTCAATGCTTTAACCCTGTAAGTTGAACATTTACTTGAACTAAGCGGCGCTTAAGCAGAAAATTGGCGAACAGGCGGCGAACGGAAATCCCGAACGCTTTTTCACGCAAAGATGCAAAGGCCAAGCGCTTGTTCGCGCGAGCGATCTGTAAAACGTTGTTGACAGTTACGGCTTCGGGTAACTAGACTCGTAAACCGCAGGCGACAAGTAAGCAGCCTGCTGCCCCGGCGGCCTCATTTAAAAGGATCCCACAGATTTCAAGCACATTAAGGACGGGTATGGATGTCTGACTCTTCGGTCAAAGGCCCGGATGCCCCTGTCTCCGGGCTGGGTTCGTCGCAACTACCTATCAGTTCGATTGTACGAGCAGTCTGCCAGGCCGCCAGCAGCGGTGGTCCGGACGCGCTTTACGAAGTAATGATCAAGATGAGCCTGATGGTGGAGGCGACCGCGCCCACGTACGGCTTGTCGATCTGGGCCACGTCAGATTCAGGTAAACCCACACTGCGATGGGCCGAAGGGCTCGAGGAGCAGGAGATCGCAATCGGCGAACGGGCGGTTGGAGAGACCTTCGCAAACAAGGGCCAGCCGCGGCCCGCAGCAGAAGGCGATCGAGCCATCTGCCTGTTGCTTGCTCTCCCATCAGCCGTACGCGAAGGCGCTGCACTTTACGGCCGTTGTGTACGACCACTAACCACGCAACAGGCCAAAGAACTCAACGCGCTCAGCGACGTTGCCCATCTCGCACATTCACACCAGTCAGTACATGCGATTCCAACTGGAACCAAACCCGTGAGCGCGTCGTCAACGAGTTCGTTGCCGGGCATGGTGTTCAGTAGTCGCGCTATGTCCGACGTAGCGCGCAATGTTGAGCGGATCAAAGATTCGAACTCGACGATTCTCGTTACGGGAGAGTCGGGTACGGGCAAGGAACTGATCGCTCGTGCGATTCATCGTCTCAGCCGTCGATCGGAAAGCGAGTTCATTCCTTTCAACTGTTCCGCGGTTCCGGCTGAGCTGGTCGAGAGCATGTTGTTTGGTCACCGTCGCGGCACGTTTACGGGTGCGATGTCGGACCAGGCCGGGTTGATTCGTTCCGCGGAGAACGGAACGTTGTTTCTCGACGAGATTGGCGACCTGGCGCTGCCACTGCAGCCGAAGCTACTCAGGTTTCTGCAGGAAAGTGAGATTCACACGCTCGGTGAGCGAGCGCCGCGCAAAGTGAATGTGCGCGTGATTGCGGCGACGCACAAGGATCTCGAGAGGCTCGTCAGTGAAAATCTCTTCCGCGAGGATCTCTACTATCGAATTGCAACGCTGACGTTGAAAGTGCCGCCGCTACGAGAGCGACGCGAAGATATCTCGGCGCTAATTTCACATTTCGTCAGTCACTACGCGCGGAAGAATGAGCGCCCGATTTCTGGAATCACCGCGGAGGCGATCCAGATTTTAGAGACGTACTCCTGGCCGGGAAATATTCGCGAGCTGGCGGCGGAGATCGAGCGGCTCGTGCTGTATGCCGAGGACGATGGATACATTCGACCAGAGAACATCAGTACGAGAATCCACCCGCAGGGCTCGGCGAGTGAAACTCCAGCCGCGAAGCTCGACGACTTGCTCGAGAGTTATGAACGCCGCGTTATCACCGAGACTCTGAAACGACACGACTGCAACGTCGCGAAGGCGAGCGAGGCGCTCGGGCTAGGATCGAGACAGACCTTATATAAGAAACTGAAACGTCTCGCGATCGACATCGGAGACTTCTTACAGGAAGACACCGAACCGGGCATGCAGTACCGGGCCTAAAATATTATTCCCGCAAAGACGCAAAGGCGCAAAGGCGCAAAGAAGACCTCTCGCTACCGAAGGTCTAAACTTTGCGCCTTTGCGCCTTTGCGGGAGAAATATTCTGTTAACTCCGTGTCGATCATTGTACCCTGCGGGCGACATGGTCCATCCCTAATAAATACAGCCCTCGCACCACCAATCTCGCTCCTTCTCTCTCTCAGACTTGTCAACTAAAGGCTACAAGTCACCCTCGCAAACCCGCAAAAACCTCAATTGGACCACTGGCACACCGGTTGTAAACCTCCTCCTCGTCCGCGAAGCAATCGCATCGCACAACGCCTAATCGAAACTAAAGGAGCAACAACATGATTAAGAGATTTTTCCGCGATGAAACCGGTCTCGAACTTTCCGAATACGCAGTTGCCGCAGCGCTCGTCGCGTTGGCAGCCGTCGCCGCTTTCCAATTGTTGGGCACCAACATCGCCACCAAGATCACTGACCTCGCCGGCAAGATTAAGTAGTTCTTCATACCTCGTTCGTCCCGGCAGCGATGTGCTGCCGGTGAAATTATCGGAGCCTTCAATTTATTGAGGAGGATTGATCGAATGTTCAGGAAATTCTTGAAAGACGAAAGTGGTTTGGAACTCTCGGAGTACGCAGTTGCCGCAGCGCTCGTCGCGTTGGCAGCAGTTGCCGCGTTCCAACTGTTGGGTGGAAACATCGCCGCCAAGATCAATGAACTCGCCGGCAAGATTCAATAATCGGTTGAGTTGAAAACGACCCGGCAGCGGCCACACCGACAAAGTTGCTGCCGGCTGGAAGGGAAGGCTCAAGCCTTCAATTCCTTCAAAGAAAGGAATCGATCATGTTCAGGAAATTTTTGCAAGACGAAACAGGGCTTGAGCTATCTGAGTATGCCGTTGCCGCGGCTCTCGTAGCGATCGCGGCGGTGGCTGCGTTCCAGCTACTCGGAACCAACATCGGTTCGCGCATCAACACGCTGGCCGGCTATATCAAGTAAGCCAGCCATTGAACTGCCATGCCGGGTGGCGCGCCTTGTGAAGTTCAACTGCACAGGTGCGCCGCCACCTTTCTGCAAATCCACCAAAGCTTTGCCGTTGATCCGAGATGCTGAGCCCTACCGCAATTGTCGTTGAACTTTTTCTCGTGCCGCTCGCCGTGCTGATCATCTACCACGACGTGCGGTATCGCCGCATTCCTAATGCTTTTGTACTCGCGACTCTGATCGGCGGACTCACGTTGAACCTCATCATGGGAGGTTTGCAAGGTGGTCTATACAGCGCCGGCGGGTGCGTACTGGCTTTTATCTTGATGTTCATCCTGCACGTTTTTGGAGCGATGGGCGCCGGCGACGTGAAGTTGTTCGCCGCGGTCGGTTCAGTACTCGGCGCTCAACTCGTGCTTCCGACTTTTGTGGTGGTCGTTCTGACTGGCGGAGTGCTGGCCCTGGTTACCGTCGTGCGCTCGGGAGTTTTCGCAACCACGATGCATCGTGTGCTGCAAATTCTCGTCGGCTTGTTACCAGGCTGGCAGATGCCGAAATTCAGTGTCCCTGCTGATCGTCGCCTGACCATTCCGTACGGTGTCGCGATCACCATCGGCGCCATTATCGCAACGGCGATATTTCACGCTTAACAGAGAGGTTGATTCCCATGCGAAACAAACGTTTCTTCTTAGTCCTGGTAGGGGCGCTGATTTTTGGAGTGCTCGCTGCCGTATCAGTCAGCAAGTATTTGTCGAGCGCACAGGCTTACACGAAGAACCTGAACAAGGTTGCTGTCGCGAAAGTCGCGATTCCCATCGGGAGCAAGATCATTCCCGAGCAGATCATGGTGGTCCAGTTTCCCAAGGAATCAACTCCCGACGGAGCTTTCGAAACTCCTGAAAAACTGGCCGGCCGCGTCGCTGTGGTGAACATCGGCGCGCGCGAGCCGATCACTGAATCGAGATTAGCGCCCGAAGGAACGGCTGCCGGACTCTCCGCGATCATTCCGGAAGGCTATCGCGCGATGACGGTGAAGGTCGACGACGCGGCAGGCATCTCCGGTTTCATCATGCCCGGCACTCTCGTCGACGTGGTCGTCGTGATTGATCCGCGCGAAGGTTCCGGCATGCAGGACCCGATCTCGAAGATCGTGTTGCAGAACATCAAGGTCCTGGCCAACGGTCAAAATATCGACAAACCGAAAGATGAGCGCGAAGCCAACAGCGTGAAAGCTGTGACGCTTCAGGTCACACCGGAACAGGCAGAAAAACTCGCGCTCGCTTCGAGCGAAGGCAAACTCCAGCTCGTGATGCGCAGCCAGATCGACCAGGGCGATGAACAGACGCCCGGCGTGAACAAGCGCGGTCTGTTAACCGGCGAGAAGGCAACAGTCGCTCCCGAGCCGGGTTCACTGAAGAGTGAACAGCCGAAGACTGAGTCGAAGCCGGTTCACAGGGTTTCGACGCCGGCGCCGAAACCAGTTCAAACAGCAGCCCCAGCTCCTCAACCAACTCCACGTACGCAAGTGGAAATGATCGAAGGCGCGAAAAAGCGCAACGTCGAGTTTCCATAACCAGACTAGTTGATCGCGTCGTCGATCGCTTGAAACAAAGGAGCATAAGATCATGCAGAGCCGTTCCCAAATTTCACGCCGAGTGAGTTTATTGCTGGCGTCACTGATTACCATTTTTGCCACTTCCATCGCGCACGCCCAGGAAACCTCATACAAGGCGTCATTCAGTCAGAACAAAGAGGCGATTGCCGTCAACGTTCTGGTGGGACAGTCGCGCGTGATCAATTTCGATCGCCCGGTCGGACGTTTTTCAGTCTCAAACCCGGATATTGCTGAAGCCGTGCTCGTCACGCCGGACCAGGTGCTCGTCAATGGAAAAGCTTTCGGTCAAGTCAACTTCATCGCATGGGAGCAGACCGGCGGCCAGTTTTTAGTGTTCGACGTTTATGTGCGCGCCAATCTTTCGCTGATTGACTCGCAGATCCGCGCGCTGTTTCCGAAAGAAGATGTTCGTCTCAGCCAGGCCAACGGATCGGTGGTGATCTCCGGTAGTGCCGCGAATGCTGAAGTCGCCGCCCAGGTGCAGAGTGTTGTCGAAGCGGCCGGCTTCAAAGTGGTGAACATGCTGACGTCGCCCGTGACTGGCGCGACGCAGGTTCAACTCGAAGTTCGCGTTGCCGAAGTGAATCGCAACCGGCTGCGTGACTATGGCACCTCGTTCCTGACGAATGGAGCGACCGGTGGTTATGCGAACAGCGGTGGTGGTCCAAGCCAGATAGATGACTCGGTCATCGGCACTGCAACTGCACTGATGCAGCCGGCGCTTAACCTTCTGCTTTTTAATCGCTCACTCAACACCGCGGCGATGCTGAAACTCCTGCGCACTGAAGGCGCGTTCCGCGAGCTGGCCGAGCCGAACCTGATTGCGATGAACAACCAGCAGGCGAGCTTCCTCGCGGGCGGTGAGTTCCCGGTACCCGTGCTGCAAACCGGCAACGGCAACAACGGCATCACCATCGTGTGGAAAGAATATGGCATCCGCCTGAACTTCAAACCGGTGATCATCGACGAAGATCACATTCGTCTCGAGCTCGAACCGGAAGTCTCCACGATCGATTTCAACAACGGCGTCCGCTTCAACGGTTTCGTAGTTCCCGCACTTCGCACTCGCCGCGCCAAGACTGGCGTTGAACTGCGCGATGGTCAGTCGTTCGCGTTGGCCGGACTGCTCGACAACAACGAGACCAAGACCCTTTCGAGGATTCCAATCGTCAGTGACATTCCCGTGATCGGTGCGCTCTTCAAATCGAAGTCATTCGAAAAGAAAGAGACTGAGCTGATGTTCTTCGTGACGGCGCACATGGTGAAGCCGATCAACAGCGACGAACTGCCGAACATGCGCGGCATGGATGGCCTCAAGGGCAACTCACCACTCGGTGTTGAGCCGAAAGGCGAAGGCGTCCAGGGCCAGAGTGGTTACAAGATCTCAGGTCAAAGCGAACAGACTCCAGCCGCCGCGCCGGCGAAGGTCGACGAGCCAAAGACGAAGAAGGTCGAAACGTCTACGCAATCCAGCAGCACGAGCGGCTCCGTGAGCAGCGTGCGCACCAACAATACTGCCCTGCCAGTCGCCAAAGCAGTGAAGGTCGACTTCAACCCGGATACGGTTAGACCGTGGTAACTGGCAAACCTCTTTTTCTCTAAACGTCTTCGTTCGCAGTAGAGGGGGAGAACATGAAGAACAGAGCAACGGAAAGAGGTTCGGTCCTGGCCACGTCAGCAATCGGCATGTTGTCGATACTGCTGGCCGTCGGGCTGGGAGTGGATATCAGCAGGTTCTATCTCGCTAAGACTGAGCTTCAAAATGCAGCGGATGCCTCGGCCCTGGCCGCGGTATCCGCTCTTAATACGTCACCACTCGGGATCACCAAAGCAGTCGATCGCGCGGTGGCATCGATGAACAATTACGACTTTAACAAGACAGGTGTTTCTTTCCCCCGCGGTAACGTCTTGTTTGCAGTCAACCTCGATGGTCCATACATGAGCGAAGCCTCGGCGCAGGGACAAGCGGCAAAGATTCGCTTCGTACAAGTAACTACTCCTGATTGCGCGATCGGAGTTTCATTCGCCGCACCCGTGCTCGGTAACAGCAAAACATTATCAGCGACGGCCACCGCAGGTTTTTCAGTGCCGCTGAATAAATTTTGCAACTTCCTGCCCGTTTCGGTGGTTGATTACGGCACTCCGATCACCGCGGGCAACACGTACACGTTCCGCTCGGGCGCCGGCAACATGGTTTCACCGGGCAATTACCAGATTCTGGCGGTCGCGGGATCAGGTGGCAAGAACGTCCGTGTTGGTCTCGCGGCTGGTGTCGATATGTGCGCGGCGCCGGGCGAAGTCTATGAAGTGGACACCAAAACCGGTGTAACGGCTGGCGCCGTCAGACAGGGCTTGAACACGCGCTTCGACGATTACCAGACTTCGCAGGTAAATCCGAACGACATGCCACCGGATACCAATATCAAAGAGAACATTACCTACGACCAGTATAAGAACGGCAATCCGACCCAGGCGCCGAAAAACAAGGGCGTCGATGGACGCCGCGTCGTGGTGATTCCGATCGTGAAACAGGACCAATACGATCAGGGCCGCAACACGGTCAAGTTCGATCGCTTCGGCATCTTCTTTCTTCAGAACAAAGTGGGAAGCGGCAACGGTGGCGATCTCGTCGCTGAATACATCGACGACATCGTGATGGGCCAGGGCGGATTCGATCCAAACGGAGCGCCTGTCAACGGATTGATGGCGGTCCCTGTGCTTTACAAATAAGGAGCGGCCGACATGATGCACCATCGCATACGAAAAATTCGGAACACTCGACGTTCGCGCCGGCTGCTGTGGCTGAGTCGCTTTCGACATGACGAACGGGGTGTGCAGCTTCTCGAAACGGCGATCGTCATACCGATTCTGCTGGTGTTGTTTGGCGCGGTCGCGGAGTTTGGCCGTTACTTCTACGAGTACTCGACCGCGGCGAAAGCAGCACGTGTAGGTGCGCGTTATCTCGCGGCTAAGTCAGTAAGCGGCACAACCTACGCCGCGCAGGCGAAGAACCTGGTTGTTTACGGAAACGTCGCCGGCTCTGGTACACCTGTGCTGCCGGGACTGACGACCGCGAACGTTCAAGTCGACTATGTTGGCGGCACCTCAGGCGTGCCTGATCTCGTTAAGGTCAGCATCGTCAACTACCAGCACCAGTCGATCGTCAATCTTGGCGCGCTACTCAATAACAATTCGCTGTCGACCAATGTCGACGTCAAGCCAAGCGTAACGATGCGTTACCTGTTGACGCAGCCTTCACTCTGAGAGGCAAACAACCATGCTGCGCATAAAAAAATGCAAAGACAACGAAAGAGGCTCAACGTTGGTTGAGTTTGCAATCGGAATCACTGTGTTTGTGACGGCGATGTTTGCGGTTTTGGAATTCGGTAGAGCGTTGTGGGTCCACAACGCGTTGTCGGACGCCGCCAGGCGAGGCGCGCGTTACGCAGTTCTGCATTCCGCGGGTAGCGCCGATGAGGTTAAGAACATCGTCGTCTACGGTAATGCCGCGGGCAGCGGTCAACCCATGCTGAACAACCTGTCCACCGCGAACGTCAACGTCGTCTACAACAATTTTGGTCTGAACGATGGAACGGTTTCCGTGAGCATAACTGGTTATCAATTCCAGTTTGTGATTCCCATCGTGGGTACGACCATCACGATGCCGAATTACACGACGACACTCGGCGGCGAGAGCGCCGGCTTCATACCGGCCAACGTCTGAAGGGTTTCTCTGCGCCTCCTCTGCGTCCTCTGCGCCTCTGCGGTTGATCGGCCGAATGTTCACCGCAGAGACGCAGAGGACACAGAGGAAGCGCAGAGAAAATTAAAACGCGCATGCCAGTCTCAAGTTTCGAATCCACTGCCGGACGGCCCCAGTATTACGCCAGCCGTTCGAACATCGCTCCGGTTGACCCGGCCTTGCACCATTGCGATGGACCTACCGTAACCCCCAGGCACTCTGTCACTAATTCATTTCACGACAGCCGCCGGTAGTGGAAATTCGAATTAACGAATCACGAGGAACAGATGACCGAACCAATTTCAGTAGTAGTCCTCAGCACCGGACTCGAAAACTTCAAAGACATCCGCAAAGCCCTGTCCGCGGAACCACGTGTGAAGCTGCTTGCCGGCGGTAACGATACGGAACAGCTTTACGAAGAGATCGTTCGCCTGAAGCCCGCGGCCGCAATCATCGCGCTGCACGGCGCGAATGCCGATCAGGCAGTGAAGTTTATCGAAAGGCTCAACAGCGAATGTCCGGAAACCGCCCTCATCTCAGCCGCTCAGGATGCATCGCCGGATTTGATCCTGCGCAGCTTGCGCGCGGGCGCGCGTGAGTTTTTGCGCATTCCGATCAGTGTCGATGAACTGCGCACGGTTCTCGATCGCATTTCAGAGTTTTGCACCACGAAAGTTGAGTCGCCGAAGAAGAAGGGCCGCATGGTTTCGGTGTTTTCAAGCAAAGGCGGCTGTGGCACTTCATTCATCGCTACCAATCTCGCAGCAGCTACCAATTCGAAGACTGTGCTAGTCGATCTCAATCTTCAGGCCGGCGACTTGCCGCTGTTTCTTGGTCTCGAAGCGAAGTACTCGATCGCTGACATGGTCGAAAAGCGCCAGCGTCTCGACGAATCGCTGATCAATAGTCTCGTCACGCCGCACTCGCAACACTTGTGGTTATTGGCGGCGCCGCACGAAGCCGACTCCGCTGACGAGATCGAACCACAGCACATCTTTGAAGTGCTGGAGAAACTACGCGAGCACTACGACTATGTCGTGCTCGATCCGCAGCACACGTTCGATTCGATCACCCTTGCCGCGCTGGACCAGTCAGACGAGATCGTCCTGATCCTGACGCTCGACATTCCCGCGATCCGCAGCACGCAAAGAGCGCTCGAGATCTTCGATCGTCTCGGATACCCGCGTAAGAAAGTCCGCATCGTCGTCAATCGCTGGAGCAAGCAGATCGATCTCGATCTCAGGCAAGTCGAAAAGTTTCTGGGCGAGCCGGTGGTGGGCTTTGTGCCCAGTGACTATCAGACAGCAGTCGGATCGATCAATCTCGGCACGCCACTCATTCAGGCTGAGCCGACTTCAAAGATCGCACTCGAGATTCGTCGGATCGCGCAGCAGCTGTCGCTTGGGCTCGCGCCGATCGACGAGCACAAGCAACGCCGTCCTTTCTGGGCCTCGCTGCTGAAGAAGCAGTCAGCCCAAACGAATTTCAAACTTCAAGCCTCAATGGAAAAGGTCTAACGAGCGGCAGCCCCGCGGATAACAAACATCATGGCACTACGTGAAAGATTGATCGGCAACAACAACACCAACGCTCCGGGCGCCGTTGCGGACGGAACCGGCCAGCATTCTTTCCAGGAAATGAAGTCGCGGCTCCACCGGACGCTTATCAACCGGATGGACCTGACGAAGCTGCAAACTCTGACTCCCGAACAGATCCATGCGGAAGTTTCGCGCCTGGCCGAGGCCGTGCTGGCCCAGGAAGCGATGCCGTTGTCTGTATCGGAACGCGACCGGCTCGTCAGCGACGTTCAGCATGAGCTCTTCGGACTCGGACCGCTCGAGCCGTTGCTCAAAGACCCGACCATCTCCGACATCCTCGTTAACAAACACGACACGATCTACATCGAACGCCGGGGCAAAATCGAGCGCACCAACGTCACGTTCAAAGATGACGAGCACCTGATGCGCGTGATCGAACGAATCGTTTCGTCAGTCGGTCGCCGCATCGACGAATCGTCGCCGATGGTGGACGCGCGTCTCCAGGACGGTTCGCGCGTCAACGCGATCATTCCGCCGCTCGCGATCGATGGACCAGTAGTATCGATTCGCCGCTTCGGATCCGATCCGTTGAAGATGGCGATGCTGATCGAGTACAAAGCGCTCACCAAAGATATCGCCGACATGCTGCAGATGGTCGTCCACGCGCGCTTGAACGTTTTGATTTCGGGCGGCACCGGCGCCGGCAAAACGACTTTGCTCAACGCGCTCTCAGCGTTCATTCCTGAGAACGAACGCATCGTCACGATTGAAGACTCCGCCGAACTTCAGTTGCAACAGCCGCACACAGTTCGTCTCGAAACACGGCCACCGAACATCGAAGGTCGTGGTGAAGTAACACAGCGAGATCTCGTCAAGAACGCGCTTCGTATGCGTCCCGATCGCATCGTGATCGGCGAGGTCCGCGGCGGTGAAGCGATCGACATGCTTCAGGCCATGAACACGGGCCACGACGGTTCGTTGACCACCATTCACGCGAACACACCGCGCGACGCGCTGTCGCGACTCGAAACGATGATCCAGATGACGGGTATGCGTCTTTCGGATCGTGCCATGCGCCAGCAGATCGCCTCCGCGATCAATCTCGTCGTTCAGGTCGCGCGCATGTCTGACGGTTCACGCCGCGTCACGTCGATTTCTGAAATCACCGGCATGGAAGGCGAGACGATCACGATGCAGGAGATCTTCCAGTACGAGAGAACGGGCGTCGATTCGCAGGGCGTGGTGCTCGGACGTTTCCGCCCGACCGGAATTCGCCCGCGCTTCGCGGAACGGTTGAAAGCCTGCGGTATGCAGTTGCCGCGCGTCTTCTTCGAGGAGATGTAATTCGATGATCATATCGTTTCTCGTATTCGTGTTTGCGTTGTTTCTGGTGCTGGGCTCGTACCTGCTGGCCACACACGGCACTGACCAGAAGCGTGCGCGTTTGCAGAAGAGGCTTTCTGAAGCGCTGCTGCATTCGGCGAACACTGAAGACGTCGACGTAGTGCTCGCTCGCAACGAGATGATGAGCGAGATCCCCTGGATCAACCGCACGCTCATCAACGTTCAGGCTGCATTGCAGTTGAAACGCATGTTGGACCAGGCGGACCTGCACATCACGCCTTCGCGCCTGCTGATGTTCTCGTTCATGTCGGGAATGCTGGGTGCGCTGGCGGCGTCAGTGTTGACGGTCTTCATTCCGATCATGATTCTCGCCGGGCTGATTTGCGCTGCGATTCCACTCGTGCACGTTTGGTGGAAACGAAAGAAACGTTTTGATGCGTTTCTCTATCACCTGCCGGATGCCCTCGACCTGATGAGCCGTGCGCTGAGCGCCGGTCACGCGTTTTCGGAATCGCTGCAGATGGTTTCGATGGAGATGCCTGAGCCGATCGCGACCGAGTTTCGCAAAGCTTATGAAGAACAGAACCTCGGTCTTTCAGTGAAGCTCGCGCTCGAAAATCTCACGCAGCGAATTCCGCTGCTGGATCTGAAGCTGTGCGTGACGGCGATCATGATTCAACGCGAGACGGGCGGTAACCTCGCGGAGATTCTCGAAAAAGTTGCGTACACGATTCGTGAGCGCTTCCGCATCATGGGCGATTTGAAGACGTTGACGACGAGTTCGCGCATGTCTGCGTGGCTGCTGTGCGCGTTGCCGATCTTCGTCGCGTTGGCCGTAACTGTCATGAATCCGGATTACATGAGCGTGCTCTGGAAAGATCCGCGCGGTCACTACCTGATCGCCGCGGCGATGACGATGCAAATAACGGGCATGCTCATTGTGAGAAAGATCCTGAAGATCAAAATTTAGGTGGTGACCTTTTTTGAAGGTCACACCAAGGCACTACCAATTTAGCCACTGACTGCACGGGTTACGCTGATGCTAATCATAATCGCCATCTCCACTTTCGTATGCATCTCCCTCGGAATGCTCGGTGTTTACTGGCTGCTCTACAAACCGCAGAGTGCGGCCACTGAAAGGCTGCGCCGGCTCGGTGGCAAAGAGGGTGGCCTGGCGACACCCAACGCGCAGGGAGTCGTAGTTGCCGATGATAGCGGAGCTTCCGACATCGCACAGCGTCTCGCGAATCCGCTGAACAAGCTGCTGCCGCCGTCAGCGACCGAAGCGAAGAACCTGCAGAAAAAGCTGATGCATGCAGGCTTCCGTTCACAGGAAGCACCCATCATCTATCGCGCGATTCAACTCGTCTCGATGGCAGGTTTCCCGCTGCTCGTCGCGGGTGTGTGCGCCATCATGGCCCGACCACTCGCCAGCGCGCTCCTCTATATCATCATCGCGTTCGTGGTTGGTTTCATTCTGCCGCGTTTCTTCCTCGGCCGAATCACCAACAACCGTCAGCGTGAATTGCGTTGGGGGCTCGCTGATGCTCTCGACCTGATGGTCGTGTCTGTTGAAGCTGGGCTAGGATTGAACGCCGCGATGTTGAAAGTCTCGACCGAGTTGAAAGAAGTGCACTCCGCGATCGCGACTGAATTCGAGCTCGCGAACCTCGAGATCCGCGTCGGCCGCGACCGCGACGAAGCCCTCCGCAATCTCGCCGAAAGAACCGGTATTGACGATCTTCGCAGTCTCGTTGCGATGCTGATTCAGACGGATAAGTTTGGTACTTCGATCGCCAAAGGCTTGCGCGTGTTCTCAGACTCACTACGCACGAAACGACGCCAGCGCGCCGAACAGGAAGCACAAAAAGCGGCGGTGAAGTTGCTGTTCCCGCTCTCGTGTTTTCTGTTCCCGACACTTTTTATCGCAATCCTTGGCCCTGCTGCCCTGAACCTCATCGACGTTCTCGGTAGGATGTAAAGGAGTGGACCAATGAACAAACGTAGAATCTTTGCAGTTCTAATTGCTTTTGTTTTGACGATCGCGGCGACTGCGATGTGGAGTGCTTCCACGATCCAGCGCGAAGGTGATCCCGACGCAATCGTGCTCGAGGACTCGGGTACGGACGCGGGTGTCGAGCAGCCGAAGAAGAAGGGTAACAAAGTCGTCAAGGTGCTGGCCGCGCCGTTCAAGATGTTTGGACGGTTGTTTGGCGGTGACGATACCAACAAAGTTCATCGCATGACTGAGAAAGATGCCGAGCGATTTGAGAGCGCCGGTGTCACCCGAATCGAAGACGCGAACAACAAGCCGGTTAAGCGCGACACTTCGCAGTCTTCCGCGAAAGAGCATTTGGAAGCGGGGCGCCAGTACTTGTTGGATGGTCACTATAACGAAGCGATCAGCGAGCTTTCAATGGCTGTTTCGCTCGATCCGAAGTTGACCGAAGCGCACAATCTTCTCGGCGTCGCGTACGACAAGAAGGGCTTTAGCGATCGCGCGCGCGAGTCGTTTGAGCGCGCCGTGAAGATGGAAGAGGACGCTGACACGCTCAACAACCTCGGCTTCTCGCTTTACCAGAACGGCAACTACCGCGCTGCCGTCGATCGTTTGAAGCGGGCAGCCAAGCTTGCGCCGCAGGACGAGCGCATTCTTAACAACCTGGGCCTGGCGTATTGCCGTCTGGGCAAGATAGATGAGGCTTACAAAGCTTTCTCACGCGCGACTGGTCCATTAACCGGCAATCTCAACACGGCGAAGATGCTGGAACGTTTCGGTCGTGAAGATGACGCGATTCGTTATTACGAAGCGGCACGCCAGATCGATCCGATGAACTCCTTCGCTTTGCAACGCCTGGCTGATCTTTACCAGCGCGTCGGCCGAGCGACGGATTCGGAAGCCGCTCGTACCGCGCTTGCATTGGCCCAGAACAACACCGCCGGGAAAGAGTAGTGCCCCGAGGGGCAGATTTCTCTGTGCCACCTCTGTGTTCTCTGTGTCTCTGTGGTGATTTTCCTCGCAGCAACACCTAACCACAGAGACACAGAGAACACAGAGGTGGCACAGAGAAGAACGTTCTAATTCAAACAGAGAGAACCTAACATGTCGCACACCGCCATCCTGACGCGCGCAGAAATCGAGAGCATGGGACCACCGCTCCCAATGGAAAGCGCCGACACCGGCATTTCCGAGCAGTTTCTCTGTGATCTCGCACTGAAGCACGTGGCCATGCTGCCCGAGCCGACGACCCAGGCGGTCGCCGAGCGCATCCACCTGCCACGCACGCTGACCGAGGATCTGCTCCAGAAGCTGTACCGCGAGAAGCTGATCGAAGTGAAGATGCAATCAGCGATAGGGTCTACGCGTTACGCGATGTTGGACCACGGTTGGGATCGTCTCGCGCGGCTGTTGTCGATATGCGGTTATGTCGGGCCGGCGCCGGTTTCGTTGCGCGACTACACGCACATGATGAAGCTGCAATCGATCCCGTCAAACACGGCGTCGCTTGAAACGGTGAAACAGGCATTTCACGATCTCATTCTACCTGACTCCCTCTTGCAGACGCTCGGTTGCGTGATCAACTCGCGCCGTTCGCTGTTCTTAACCGGTTTGCCGGGCACTGGAAAGACCGCCGTCGCTGAACGCATCAACAACGCGCTCGATGGCGGCATCTGGATTCCTTACGCAGTTGAAATTGACGGTCAGATCATTCGCGTCTTCGACTCGCATTGTCATGAAGAACTCTCGGCTGATGAGACCCCAACCGAGTTCGATCGTCGTTGGGTGTTGATTCATCGTCCGCTCGTTGTCGTTGGTGGGGAGTTGACACTCGAGAACGCCGACCTGACGTGGAGCGAAGCGGCAAAGTTTTACGAAGCGCCGTTTCAGATGAAGTCGAACGGCGGCACGCTCGTGATCGACGATTTCGGCCGGCAGCGAGTTGCGCCGCAGGATTTATTGAATCGTTGGATCGTGCCACTCGAACGGCGCGTCGACTATCTCGCGTTGCACACCGGAAAAAAGATCGAAGTTCCGTTCGAGCAGCTCGTCGTGTTTTCGACAAACCTCGACGAGAACGATCTGGCGGACCAGGCGTTTCTGCGACGCATGGGATATCGCGCGCGCGTCGAGCCGCCAACGCCTGCGGCGTACACGTCGATTTTCAATTACCAGGCGAGCCGGCGCGGGATCACAGTCGATAAAGCCGTGCTGGACCACATCCTGAATAAGTATCGTGTCGAGCGCCGGCAAATGAAGGGCTGCGAGCCGCGCGACATACTCGACCGCGCGACAGATATCTGTAAGTTCGAGAATACGGGTATGAAGTTGACGCCGCACGTCGTTGACATCGCGTGGCGCAACTACTTCGGCACGTCGCATTCGTTCGCGCAGCAGGAGCAGGCTGCGAAAAGCCAACCGCAGGCCGATCCATTAGAACTGTGATCTTGTATATCGTGAAAATCCTGTAATCCTGTAAACGACTACGATGCTCGCCAGTACATCAACCAGAATTCTGTTCGTCTGCTTCTTCATGCTTGCGTGTTCGGTAAACGCGCTCTCGCAAACTGAGCAGATCAGGTTGCAGCTAGCCGACGGCTCGTACATGACCGTCGATGATGCGTGGGAATCGCCGCAGGGAGTTTGGTATCGACGCGGCGGTCTCAGCCACATGTTGCCGAAAGAGAAGGTCAAAAAGATCGAGCACATCACGCCCGAGCCTGCGGCGACACCATCGCCCACCGCGACCACTAATGATGACGACCACTTCGAAGTGCCGGAGATGGCGGTCGCGAAGACTCCGTCAAACAATGGCGTGTACGATCAGCCGGCATGGATCTATTTGAAAGGTGGTGCGCGCGTCGAGGCTGACAGCGCGACGCAGTCTTCCGCGGGTGTCTGGTACAAGCGTGGCTCGATGTCGATCTTCATTGATGCAACGCGTGTCGATCGCATCGAACTCGAGGATGCGGTAACGGTCGCGCAAGCCGGAAAGAAAGCCAGCGGCTGGAGCACCGGCCGGCCCGGGCTCGACAGTCTCATCCGTCAGAATGGTTACAAGTACAACGTCGATCCGTATCTGATCTTTCTGGTGATGGAGCAGGAGTCGCACTTCAACACGTACGCCGTCTCGCCGAAAGGTGCGCGCGGGTTGATGCAGATGATGCCGGGAACGTGGGCGCGCTTTGGTGTACGCCGGCCGCACGATCCGGCGCAAAACATTTCCGGCGGCACGCGCTATTTGCGGGAGCTGTTGAATCGTTTCAATAACCGTGTGGACCTGGTATTGGCGAGTTACAATGCCGGCGAGGGTGCGGTAGCGAAGTTTGGAAACAAAGTGCCGCCCTATGCCGAGACTCGCAACTACGTAAAGACAATCAGCAAACGCTACAAGCGCACCATCGCCCGTACGAAGAAACCTGCTTAGAACCACGAGGTGCTGACATGAGTCGACTACTCATCGCAACCTGTTTGGGTTTCGTCTTTGCGATCGGGGCGTTGGGCCAACAGCCTGATTCTGGCCCACTCACGAACGCGGCTGTCATCCGCCTCGTCAAAGCCGGTTTCAAAGAGAAGACGGTTATTACCATCATCAACAATCGCCCAGCCGACTTTAAGCTCGACACGGATCACCTCATCGAGCTGAAGCGCAGCGGCGTGAACGAGAACATTATTCTTGCGATGTTGTCGTCGCAGATGGGCACAGTTTTCGTGGACGAGGACGAGTGGGGGAGCGACTCATTATTTAAGGACTCGAAGAAGTCGAACACTGGCGACTCGAAAGCACAAGGCGGCGAGAACAGCATCTTCGGATCGGGATCGAGTTCTCAATCGTCGGGGCATTCAAACGGCGTGTTTGGTGGTAATCAGAACGAAGGGAACGTGAGTGGATCGGCTACTGTTCGTATCATCAAGCCACCGACTGAAGCCGGCGAAAGCGCGTCGCCGAAACTCGAGAAGACACCGACGCTAACAAACGAAGGCGTGATCAAATTGGTCGAGGCCGGATTCTCGGAAGGGACGATCATCAAGCGGATTGAAGACTCACCCGTAGAGTTCGACCTCTCACCCGGAAAGCTTGACGAGCTGTTCAAACGAAGGGTCACAGACGCCATCATCACCGCTATGAGGGTCGCGATGGACGGAAAATAAGTTTCCCGCAAAGGCGCAAAGGCGCAAAGAAGACCTTCGGTCGCCAGAGGTCTTCTTTGCGCCTTTGCGCCTTTGCGGGAGAAATTCTTCTGGCCAAAAGGTTACAGCCTCGGCCGAATTTGAGGCGCGTGTAGCATGAGGATACATCTCAAGACATCACGCCAGATCCTAAGATCAAAGCTAACTGAATATATACTTAGGCTTATCTATCTTCATACCCTCTCGGCACGGTCATTGCCAACAACATTCCGGCCTTGGACTGTCTAAACCTCCCAAGGCACGCCATTAAATTTGAAACGGACGGAGAGACGATGCGACCTATCAAGCATGCGGAGAGAGGATTGACCTTAATAGCAGGAGGCCTTTTCAACGCAATTCAGTCAGTAAATAAGTACAAACCCAATCCTTCTTTTACGCCAAAATGGTCAGACAAACCCCTTTTGAAATCCTGGCAGAAGAGCAAGCCAACGCTCGGCTGGCCACGCACTACTGATTCCCTCTGTCCCAACTGCGTCATCGAAGCACGCGAAGAAATCATCAGCGGCAAGAAAGACGTCAGCGTTCTTATCAACGAAAAAGTCGGCGAGATCAAAGCACAGATCATCGAGCGCGACGGCGAGATTTGGATGATCAAAGATTGCCCGACGCACGGCCACTTCGAAGACATGATGGCCATCGATTCGAAGTTTCTAACACATATCGAGAAGATGTTTCCCGGCCGCGACATCGACGCACACAACGACGAGAAACTCCACAACCACGGTTCGAGCACCGTTAAGTATGGTCGCGGCGCAGTGTTGACTGTCGACCTAACCAATCGTTGCAACATGATGTGCGACCCGTGCTTCATGGACGCCAACCAGGTTGGCTTCGTTCATGAACTGAGCATGGACGAGATCAAAGAGATCCTCGACAACGCGATCACGATCAAGCCGCGTCGCCAGATGTCGGTACAGTTTTCAGGCGGTGAGCCGTCAATCTCGCCGCACTTCATCGAAGCGATCAAGTACTCGCGTAAAGTCGGTTACAACAGCGTGCAGGCCGCGACGAATGGAATCGAGTTCGCGAAGAGCAAAGAGTTCTGTCGTCAGGCTGCTGAAGCTGGTTTGCGTTACGTTTACCTGCAATTTGACGGTATCGGCAACGACGCGAATAGCCATCGTCAGGTCGGCAACCTTTTTGACGTGAAGATGCGCGCGATCAACAACCTGCACGAAGCGGGCGTCGAGATCGTGCTCGTCACAACGCTCGTCAACGGCATCAACAACGATCAGGTCGGTTCGATCATTCGCTTCGCACTCGATAATCCGAAGAAGATCGCATTCCTGTCGTTCCAGCCGGTTTCGTTCACCGGTCGCGACGAAGAGATCACCGAGCAGCGTCGTCTGCAACAGCGTTACACGCTCTCGCATCTCGCGCACGACGTGAAGAACCAGGTTGGTATCACTGAGCCGACACGCGACTGGTTCCCCCTTTCACTGATGGGTGCCTTCGCCGATTTCGCTGATCTCGTGCACGGCCCACAGGCCGAGTGGGGCCAGGTCTCCTGCGGTTGTCACCCGAACTGCGGTGTCGGAACCGCGGTGATGATTGACAAGGAACTTAAAGAAATGCGTCCGGTACCGGAATTTCTGAACATTCCCGGTCTGGTCAAAGACATGCAGAAGATCACGGACGCGGCGCGTGGCAAGTGGATGTCGAACGTCATGATGGGCCTCGCGCTTTTGAAGCACTACAACCCGTACAAGTCACCATCACAGTTCACGCTTTACGAACTCTTCAAGAAGTTCGACAAGTCGTTTGGCTTGACCGGTAAGGACTACGGCAAAGTCAGCGGCGACCGCAGTAAGACCGACATCGAGAAGCGCCGGGCGGACCGCTGGAACTTCCTCTTTATCGCCGGTATGTGGTTCCAGGATCTTTTCAACTACGATTTCCGCCGCACCGAAATGTGCATCATCCCGTATGGCACGCAGGAAGGCGAGATTTCATTCTGCGCGTACAACACCGGAATCGGTTGGAGAAACATCATCGAGAACATGCACCAGAACGCGACCGTCGCGAAGTGGTATCAGGAGCATGGACGTCATGAGATTTTCGCTGGTGGCAAGAACGTTGAGATGTCCGACGCGAGCCACGGCCTGATTTTGAATGAAGTTGATTTGATGCGGCCGAATAAGCCGCAAATGGAGGGGCCGAAGACTGCGCATGAAGAAGCCGTAATGATGCGCAAACTGTACCAGGAGATGGTGTTGAAGAAACAACTCAACACCAAGGAGGCCGACAAGCCAGTGCAGATCAAAGGGCTGAGCCGGAAGAAAGAAGAAGAGCCGGCCGAAGCTGTGCTGGTTTAGGACAGTTACACAGGAGGAAAAGTCATAGGTCCTATATTTCTATAGGGCCTATACTTTTGTGTGTGCCGGGCTTTTATGGTTAAATAATCCGCCTGCGAAGGTTCTAAGAAAGGGAAAGTCGAGAAGGAATGGCAATAGTTACCGTTAATCAAGGTGAATCGATTGAGAGCGCGTTGCGCCGCTTCAAGCGCAAAGTGATGACCGAAGAGATCATCAAAGACGCGAAGAAACATGCGTTTTTCATTCCCCCTGGTCAGAAGGCGAAGTTGAAGTCGGCGCTGGCCCGCAAGCGAAATAAGAAGAAGGGCCGCATGCGTATCCCTCGCGACTAACTTATCTCCTGCACAGCTCGTCGTCTTATCTCACCAGTCGTCTTTAACAAGGTTCAGAATCGGACGCTCCTGAGTGAGCGAGCCGCCGGAACTGGAGTGTGCGACGTGGCATTGCGATTTGTATGATTCGGATCCTGGTCACAAACGACGACGGTATCCATTCAGATGGACTCATCAAGTTAGAGGAGTCGCTGAAGCAACTTGGTGACGTCTATGTGGTCGCGCCTGCTGCGGAAATGAGTGGCGCCTCGCACAGTCTCACCCTCGCGCGCCCGTTGCGCATCCGGCAGCTCGACGATCGTCACTGGGCCATCGACGGCACACCGACTGACTGCGTCACACTCGCGCTAAATAAGATCCTTTCTGAAGATCAAAAACCACACATCTGCGTTTCGGGTATCAATCACGGTGGCAATCTCGGCGATGATGCGACTTACTCTGGAACAGTCGCCGGCGCACTGGAAGCCGCCATCCTCGGAGTGCCTGGTATAGCGCTGAGCCTCGTAGCGCGCGATAATTTCAACTTCGAAGAGTCAGCGGCTTTTGCCATCGTCGCCGCGAAGAAAGTTTTGGACGAACGCTTGCCGGAAGGCACATTGCTGAACATCAATATTCCTCCGGGCGAGATCAAAGGCGTGAAAGTGACGCGCCAGGGAATCAAAAACGCGCGGCCCGTAATTACTGAACACATCGACCCCCGGGGCAAACCGTATTTCTGGATTGGCGAAGAGTATTTCAATGTGAATTCGGTTGAGGGGACTGACTATCATGCGGTCGCAAACGGTTACGTATCCGTGACGCCATTGCGCAGCGACATGACGGACCACAACGCGTTAACGGCGCTCGAGACCTGGAACTATCTGAAAGACTCCGAACTACTCCAAAAGAGTTAACAGTAGAATTCGCTTCCGGTGCAGCCAGTAAACAGACATCGCTCCGGTCCGCTACAGGAATACTCGATTCCACGAGAGCGCATGGTTGCCCGCCTGTCCGAACACTACGGCATCCGCGATCCAAGAGTGCTCGAAGCGATGCGTACGGTGCCGCGTCATTACTTCGTGCCGGAAGCGTTGCAGAGCCGGGCGTATGGCGATCACGCGTTGCCCATCAGTGCCAACCAGACAATCTCACAACCTTTCATCGTCGCGAGAATGACTGAGCTGCTCGAGCTCGATGCGGATAGCCGCGTGTTGGAAATAGGGGCAGGTTCGGGATATCAGACGGCAGTGTTATCGAAGGTCGCGGCCCAGGTCTATTCGATCGAACGTATCGGCGATCTCGCACGCGAGGCACAGGCGCGCATTCGCGAGCTCGGGATCTACAACGCGACGGTGAAGTGTTTTGACGGTACGCTCGGCTGGGCCGCAAACGCGCCGTACGATGGAATCCTTGTTGCTGCCGGTGGTCCAACAATTCCGGAACCGCTGATCGCGCAACTGAAGATTGGTGGTCGACTGGTCGTGCCTGTCGGAGAATCACGTGAAAGTCAGCGTCTGATTCGAGTAATCAAAACCGAGCAAGGGCGAAAGGAAGAAGATCATGGAGGATGTGCTTTCGTGCCGTTAATCGGACAGCACGGTTGGTCCGATCGGTAACCTACTCGAATATGATTGCAAAAATCATCACCATACTTTCCGGTTTCATCGTCGCGACAATTTCAACCCTCGGGTATTCGGGCGTCGTGCTTTTGATGGCAATCGAGTCGGCCTGCATACCGCTGCCGTCGGAGATCATCATGCCGTTTTCCGGCTATCTCGTTTCGACGGGCGAACTGAATCTCTGGGGTGTAGCAGTGGCGGGCGCGGTTGGTTGTGTGCTCGGCTCGCTCGTCGCGTACTGGATTGGGATGTATGGCGGCCGACCATTTATCGAGAAGTACGGGCGTTACATACTATTGTCTCGACATGATCTGGACATTGCTGATCGCTGGTTTGGGAAGTATGGCGAGATCATCGTGTTTGTGAGCCGGTTGTTGCCGGCGATTCGCACCTTCATCGCGTTTCCGGCGGGTGTGGCGCGCATGAATCTACCGCGCTTTGTTATTTATACGTTTGCCGGCTCGCTACCATGGTGTCTTGGACTTGCGTACGTGGGCCAGAAGCTGGGCGAGCAGTGGGACAAAGACGACACCTTAAAAACCTGGTTCCATCGCTTCGACTTCCTCATCGGCATCGCGGGCGCCCTCTTCATCATCTGGTGGGTCTGGCGCCACCTCAAACACTCTCGCCCCCAGCACTGATCCGCGTCTTACCTGCGTGATCCGCGGCTAAATCCTTACCTGGTCTTGATCTTGATTTCAATCTCTTTTGCTGCGCGTTTAGCGCGATTCGCATTTCTAATACCTTCCAATGACCGCTCAAATTCGCGCAGCCGCGCGACCGTTGCCATCTTTTCTGTTACGGGTCGCCGCGCTTGGAGTTTGCGATGTTCTTCTTTTCTTCGATAAAGCGCGGTTGGGTCTGGATAGCGGTCAGAAATTTTATTGTTACTCATTGCAAGTCTCGATTCTTAAACGAAGCCCACTGTTCCTGAAGATTATGCGTAATGATGTCGTGCAGGATTTCATGATCAACTACTTCCTGTGCAAGAAACATTTTTCGCAATTCGAGGAGATTCTTTGTCGCGGACCGTAGCATTCAAACAGTTGGAATATCTTCGTCGTCTTTTGCGAAGATACTTTGTTAGGCAGGTACAGTAACAGGAGACTCATTCGTTCCGCGTTCTCCGCCGGTTGGGTTAGTGCTTATTTTGCTTCATCTGCTCGCCAGCGAGCAGCACTATTCATGCTGAACCATAAAAACGTTAGGGATCTGACCCGGCACGCTCGTTGCTAAACGTCCCATGTGCATAATTGTGCTTAGCGTTACGTTTACCCACTTACCCGGCAAGCAGTGGAGTAACCTGGCCTCTAAACCTTCAAGCTAGGCATAGAAATGTAAATCTATTACCTGTCTGTAGAGGAGCCCCCATGCCCAAATCTCTGTTGTCCGTTCTCCTTGCTCTAACTCTTTTTCTTTCTTGCGTTTCATTCGCTTTTGCCCAGGAGAGTTTCACGCCACTGAAAAACGCAGACATCATGACGATGGTCCGCGCAAAACTTCCCACCGAACTCATCATTGAAAAGATAAACACGTCTTCTTGTAGCTTCGACACATTCCCATCAGTGCTTGCGGAGATGAAGTACAAAGGCGTTCCGGATGAGGTATTGATGGCAATGGTCCAAGCTCCTCATGGTGGTCGAAGACCATCCCTGCCAGCAAAGAGTCGAATGTCAGACACGGTTGGAGAAGTCGTCCCGACTGTTCTTAGTCCGATGACAATTCCCGATGGTACTCCGTTAGAAGTAGAGGCCACCTACACTGTCTCGTCAGCCGAAGTTGAAGAGGGAAGCGCCGTCAGTTTTAGTGTGGTCCATCCGGTTATTATCAACGGCGCCACCGTCATCGCACGCGGTGCACGCGCAACCGCGCGCGTGACCAAGGCGAAGAAGGGTGGCAGTTGGGGACGTGCGGGCACCCTTGCCTGGATGATGCAGGACGTGCTTGCTGTTGATGGGTCAAAAGTTCCACTGGAATTCAGCAAGAGCACACGCGGCGACAGCAAAGGTGGTACCGTCGCCACTGGCATTATCGTAACTGGTGTGCTCTTCTGGCCTGCCGCTCCGTTATGGGGATTCAAGAAAGGCAAAGACGCGAAAGTCCCCGCTGGTAGACGATTTGACGTGGTGGTGCATGGGAGTACTAATGTGCAGGTACGAGTCGCGGCAGCTCAACAGTAATACAACCATGAAACCACTCTTCTACCTATTGCTGTTGGTTGTTTCTTTCCCCTGGCTTCAGAATCAAGACGGACCTACGTCACCCCGTCCGATCGTCAACAGTGACATCGTTGAAATGTCGCGGGCCGGCCTTCAACCGGCTGTACTCATCGCTAAAATAAAAAACAGCGATTGTAAATTCGACACCTCCCCATCAGCTTTGGTCGAATTGAAAGAAGCCGGTGTTGCTGACGACGTATTGATGGAGATGGTCCGGAATCCAAACGGAGGTGTCCGACTAAAGGCGGAATCGGCACCCCCAACGAATCCACCCGTCGCGACGCCGAATCAAGTTGAAGTAAAAGAACGTCCGAATGACAATCTGCCCGAATACGGAGACATCTCGGAAATAAGAAAGTTTAGACGGGTTTTCGTAATTGCCGATGATATCGATTCCCAAAACCTCATGATTAAAGCATTCCGGCAATACGATGGTCTCGATGTTGTTTCGTCACCTGAGCGGGCGGACTTGTTCGTGGCGTTTACTCAAGGATCGAGTGCCACGTCCATCGTCCCCCGAGGATTATTTGCCGGCACCATAGACCACCGCACAAAGGCGCAGTTTATTGTTTACTACAAAAGCGAGATAGGTCGTTCCAGAATAGTCTGGCAAGAAACAGAAGATCTTCAAACAAGCTCGGGACTGACTTTTAGCCGTCCGAATGAGGTGAATGTGATTAGACATTTTATAAAGGAACTGAAGAAGATTCGCGGTGAAGGAGTTTGGCCGTAACTCTGTAGCTGGGCATGGTTTGTGGCGGGCAGTCCGGTCGCCGTTGTGAACCAATCTGGTTAATTAACCACGGATTACACGCATTGATTGCGGATTGCAGTCAAGGTTGCGGTGGTGTCTGTTGTTCCGGTGACTGGCTTTCTTTTTGTCTGTTCTCCAACTCTTTCTGCAGCGCTCGGCCTTCTTTGACGACTTCATCCCACTGCGCGGCCTTGGCCTCATTCTTGTGCTCGCGCAGTAACGACTGGTACTTCTCAAGATTTGTCAGGTAGTTGTCTAAATCTTCGCTGCGCAGATAAGCCGTGGAGACGTGTATCTTGTCAAAGACTCGAGCGTACGTTGCCTCGGCTGCGGCCTTGTCATTCTTACTTGCGTAATAGTCCGCGACGTCGCCGGCGCTTCGCACATAAGCCGCCATGAACTTCCCGTTCTCTGGCCAATGGAAATTCGCAACAAAGGCGTCGCTACGTCTACTCATCGCTTCGAGTTTGCGCACACGAATCGCCTGGATCTCCTCTGGCGACTTCTGCTGCCTTTGGTAAGCACCGATCAGTGTTGAGTAAACCTGCTCCTCTTCATCCCATGCCAAGCGCGCCTGAAGTGGACTGAGAACACTCAGCGCCTGATTCAACAGCTCCTCGGCTTCCGCCGGTTTATTCAAATCCTCGGTGTCGAGAAGAGCGAGCCGCCGGAGTCCTTCCACATACTGCGAAAGCGGATCGTTTGGCCCGGAGAGCGCACCGTTTGCATCCCTACGAAAGTCGATGAGCTTCTTGTAATAGGTTTCTGCCTTGTCATAATCGTGGTATTGATCGCGGTAAAGGTTCGCCAGCTTCAAATAACTGACGGCCAGCGAAGGCTTCTCGGCCACGACGCCTTCTCTTATTTCAAGTGCTGTTTCATACGAACGACGCGCTTGCGGCACACGTCCGAGCTTGAGGTAAATGTCGCCCATCTGGTCCAGGTCGTCGTCGAAAGTGTCCGCCGGGTCCTCGGGTCGGAGCGGACCTTTCCTTTTCAGTTTCAGTTGCAATCCCTGGATCGTTTTCACCAGGTCAAACGCAGCATCGCCACGTTCCTGATCCTTCATGGCGATGTAAATCTGGCCTAATTCGCCGTAGTAGTCCGCGAGCTCACGAACGCGCTGAGGCTCGAGGTGATAAAAGTCAGCGGTGTTTTCATACAGATCGATCAGCTCGTTGTACGTTCGCGCCGCATCTTCGAACCGGCTTCGATTGCGATAGAATTCGGCCAACTCCTTGAGCGCGTCCTCGACACCCGCGCCCGGGTAATACTCAACCGTTTTGTAAATATCGACGACGCCCTTGAGATTCTGTTCCGCCTCGTCGAACCTGCCGTTATCAAGATAAAGCTGCGCGAGGTTCTTGAGACTGTTTACGGCCAGAAGCGGATTGTCAGACTTCATTTGCTGCTGATACAGCGCCGCCTTCTTGTAAAACTCTTCGGCTTTGGCTAACTGCTCCGCCGGCGTGTAAGCAACAGGGTTCGCCGCAGGCTGTCGACCAGCCGTCAGCTCAGTAGCATTATCGTGATAGGCATGGGCCAGCCCGTGATAGGTTTCGAAGAGAATGGGCGCGGGCGTGTCCTTCAAAACATTTTCAAGAATCGTGCGCCCTTTCTCATACTCTCTAATCGCATCGTCGTATTGGCGCATTTTGTGATGCGTATCACCGAGACGCGCAAGTGCCCAACCATAGTCGTTCGCATTCTGCTTAGACTGGTCCGGTGTGAATCTCTGTCCGCCCGGTTGATCGGGTTGGAGCGGTCGCAGCTTTGCCTCAAGTTGTTTGAAGGCATCGAGAGCCCTTGTGTAGTCCTCGCGACGAAACGATTCGAGGCCGACACGAATGAGTTGTCCACGTTCCAACGCGCTGGCAACCTGCTTCGCACTCTCCTGCGCCTCGATGGTGGCTGCTTTTGCTTGTGCGGTCGCAATTTGTGCGGCGTTGAGATTCTCTTCCGCGACTGCTTTCTGTTGAGTCGCAAGTTTGGCTGCTGCTTCTGCGCGCTCCTTTTCGCTGGCAGCTACCTTCTCGGCCTTCACTGCCTCTTCTTCACTGTCGTGAGCCGCAACTGCCTGCTCGCGTGCGAAAGCCTCCGCCTTCTTTGCAGCGGCGGCGGATTGCTCTGCGTTTCTTCGAGCCAGGTCTGCTGCTTCGCGACTCTGAATTGCCGACGCGCGCTGGTTCCATGCGAAAGCAGCGGTGGCGACCGCGAGCAGCAAGATCACACACATCGCAAAGAGCAACACACGCATGCGACGCGCGGCGCGTGCCTGTTGCGCGACGAACAATTTCGTCTGTTCAAGCTCTCGCTTGTCACGTTCGATCTCTTCCTGGCGACGTTTCTCGTCAGCAGCGATTCTCTCCTGATTCGCGGTGCGGCTCTGATCGAGATACGCCATCGCGCACTCGAATTCAGGATGGTAACGCTCGCCCCACGCGGCAGTGGGCTGCGACTTGTCGCGCCAGTCGAGTGCGAACGAAAGCGCCGGCTCCTGCATGAGTCCTTCGCCGCCTTCGCGATGCAGCACGGCAGTTTCGGCGACACGTCGATAAACTCTGACTGACTGCGCTTCTTCATTCACCCAGTCTTTGAGTCGCTGCCAGTTGCGAATCAAACTTTCATGAGAGATGTCGATGACGGAATCGGCGTTTAGTTCCGTACCAAACGGCGGCATGAGAAACGAACGACCGCCTCCGCGAAAGACGTCGATGACGCGAATCACTTCCGCCGGGCTTGCGCCAGTGATCTTGCAGATGGTGTCGAGTCGGGTAGGCCGGCGAATCTCGCGATTGTCCGCACCGCGCTCGCTCAGTGCTTTGAACAAACCCTCAGCGATCTTGCGGCTGCGGTCGTCAGGCAACTCGTTGAACGCTTCGTCAGCGTGACGCGAGAGCGCGTCAGTCATCGTGCCGATCGCTTCGTAGTGTTCGAGTCCGATCGGTTCGCCGTCGCGTCGATGGGTCTGCCAGTGGTCCCACGTGCGCATCAGCGCGTGCTGGAGAATCGGCAGTTGATCAGGATTGTCGCCGACGTCGTTCAGCAAACGATTGATCAGCGCTTCACTGATCTTTCCGCGCGTGACGCCAACCGGCCCGGTGACGGCGAAGCGACGTTCATCGCGCGTCATTCGCGGAATCAGGTATTGCCCGTCGTTGATAGCTTCCGGGAGGCCCTGGAACTGTGCACAGTCACCGAGAAAATCGGAACGCATCGTGAGCACGATGTAGATCGAGAGCTCACGCTGCTGGGCGGCTTCGAGCAGGAGTTTTACAAACGCACACGCTTCGTCGACGTTGCCGCCTTCCTGCGCGGCGCGAAACCGAAACAACTCTTCAAACTGGTCCACGACGATGAGCAGTTTCTCGTTCTCGCCGAGTCGTGCTTCTCGAGCGACGTTCAGGATACCGAACGAACCGCTTCTCAATGTCGCCTCGATCACTGCTTCTGTTTCTTCATCGGATAATCCTGCGCCTGCTTCCGAAAGCACGTCCTTTCTGGCGAGCTCCGTGGCGAGATTGCCGATCGGATCGCCGCCTGGTCTCATCACCGCGATGCGCCAACCCGAGCCGGCGCCTTTCATCATTCCGCCGTGCAAGGCCGGCATCAAACCCGCACGGATTAACGAAGACTTGCCACTGCCCGACGTACCGACGACCGCGAGAAAGCGTGCGCGTGACAAGCGCGCGATCAACTCGTCCGATTGTCCTTCACGTCCGAAGAACAGCCGGTATTCTTCCGTCTCAAACGGACGCAAGCCGGGAAAGGGATTTTTGAGCGGTCTGTTTCGGATCATTGTTGCCCCCCTTCGGAGGAATTCACGGCGGTGACGAAGTCGCGCAGGTCTTCAGGATCGAATGACTGATAATTACGAATGACGTAAGGCACGAGGTGCGTAAGGAAATCTTCTTTTTGATCGTTCTGCGGCGCGCCCACGTAGACTGCACTGGCTGTCCAATCATCTTCGCGACCATAGCCATATGCTTTCTCGAGGTCTTCCAGATTTTTGCGTACCCACGGCTCATCGCCGTTGCCAAAGTAGACGAGCGCGGCGTCGCATTCGCGCAGGTTCTTGTGATGGTAGTCCATGAGCGTCGCGGCTGAATTGCCGTCAAACCAGGTAATGACCTCGATATTTTGTTTGAAGAGATATTCTTTGATCGGCCGTATCAGACTTCGATCGCGGTTTTCACAGATGAGGTAAACCTGCTTCAGTTTCGAGCGCCCGTTTTGTTTCGGCGACGCCGCCACAGCCTTCACCGGTGGACTGAGCTTTTCGACGATGCGGGTCTTCAAGTCTTCGATACTTGTTTGCAACAGCTCAGCGCCACATCCGATCTTGTTTTGCACGCCGGCGATGAATGTTTTTTGGCGCTCGTCGGTAACTTCGAGTGCGGGCGTCATCAAGCCTTGCGGCATCCACAACAGACGTGTGAACGAAGAATCTCTGCCACAACGTTGCGCGGCAAGCTCTTCCTGGATCGCTATGATCGAGCGTGGATCGTCTTCGGGTGTAGCACCGTAACGTTTGCCGATCAGATGAACAGAAAGCACCGAACGTCCGAGCGCTTTGAGTATCGCTGCTTCAGTTTCTTTCACTTCTTCAGTGGGCAGCTTCTGTTCGGGAAGCACACCGTAACCGCGTTGTCGCAGTTCGTCGCGCACTGCATCGCGTTCCTGGGCGACGTCGGAAGTAGTTTCAGCAAGATAGATAAACTTCTGTGGTCCTTCGGTGGGCAGTTCCTTTGTCTGACGTTGTTGGCCCGCATCCTTCACCACTGCGAGCAGTGTCGAGATGTCCCAGGCGAGCCGGCGCAGCACGGTCCAGTATCGTGGATCTTTGGCCGGCACGACGTCGGGACTGAACTCCACCGGCATGTCGCCTTCCATCTCGTAGAAAGCGTGACCAATCAACTCGCGTAAAGCTTCCGGCTCCTTCTTCGCGAGATTGAAAAGCAACGGCGATTTGACGACTTTGAAGATGCGCGAGCGATGCGCGGGCGCGTTGGGGAGTGGCGGATTTTTGACGAAAGTTTCTAACTCGCGCAGGCACCAGGCTGACTGCACATAACGTGGAGAAACGATGGGGACGAATAACAACGAGTGTGTAATGCCTTCTTCGATCGCGGCGCGCAACAGGGCGTCGCCGGTGAGGCTGCGTTGGTCGCGCCAGATAGTCGGCATGTAGCCGAGCGTACCGCTGACGAGGCGCGGCAGACGTTCGACGAGGAGATCGACCCAGCCTTTGACGTCGCCCGCTGGGTCATCGTCGTCAAGGTGTCCATAACTGATAAAGATGTCGTATTTAGAAGGCATTCGCTTGTCCCGGGAGACGGATTGATGAAGTCAAACCGAAGGCGTGTCGCGCGAAATGATACCGTAATCTTGTAAATCCTGCGAATCTTGTGATCAGTCTAAGGTCTGACCATGATTTCAGGATTATGGAATTTACAAGATGAATTTCAAGTCGCTGGCGAACAGATGCGGCATGGTTTGAAGCCGTGTGACACAGCTTCTGACCCCGTCGAAAAACCAACTCGATTTTTGGTCGAGATGCGATTGACCCAGTCACAGTTCTCGACATGATAGATCCCCAACACGATATTTCCGATGAACGGATCCGCCACTGCCGTAGTGACGGCTGGTCCCGGGGCATTAACCGGCGGCAGCCAGGGCGTTGTCTGCTTTGGCGGTGGCGCCGAAATAGCGGGCGGTGGTATCCATGCCGTTTTGATGTGCGTTGGTGGTGAATGCGCTGAAATAAACGGCGATCCGGATCCGGTCGCTGGAGTTGCTAGCTGCGGTGAAGCACCGGATGCCGCAACCGTCGGTGGTTGCCACGCGGCACCGGGCGGCAAGTTCGACGCCTTGCGCGCTTCGTCTCTGGCCCTAATAACTCCATACATCAAGCAGCCGATAAACATGCAGATCAGCGCGACGAATAACGACATCGGAAATGCAAATCCAAATCCCCTGAGCAGCGTGTAACTGGCCCAATACCACAGCAAAAAGTACTTCCGCACAAACTCCTTCGCAAACACCATCGTGTTGCCCGTCACGTCGTATGGATCCGTGATGAGTGGCACCTGTGCGGCCGGAGCCGGAGCCGCTGGTGAACTGAAAACTGACTGGTAGAACGGCGAGCCCGGTGTCGATGGCGTTGAACGGACGCGACTCTTCTCCTGCCACGACACCCAGCGAACCGGTTCGCGCTGAGCCGGAGCCTGCATAGCGACCTCGCGTGTTTTGGTTGTCGCGTCGAGGTCGGCAGGCGCAGTCATCCACGATGGCAGTTTGGTTTTAGCCTGCACGAGATCGAGCAGACACGGAACTTCGTCAGGTGGTCCAGTCGCGGCAGCCGCGAGTACGTCGGCAAACTTCGCATGTTCAGGTCCAAGCTCTCGGATTTTTTTGAAGAGTTCTGACGAAGCCGGATCGGCGAAGTCGCTCTTCGTGAACAGCAGGTTCTCGTCATGATGTTCCTGCCAGAGACTCGGCCGCTCGGCCAGCGACAGTAAAGACAGGTAGATGACGAGCGCAGAGAAGTCGTCCAACTTGCTGTCGAAATGTTCAGCAGTCCGGCGCGGGTGCTGGTAGTGTTGATGACCGACTTCACTGGCGCTCCAGCCTTCCATCGCAGGCACAAAGATTCCGTCGTGATCGACGAGACGCAGTTGACCATGTTCGACGATGATATTGCCGTGTTGCAGATCGCCGTGCGCGATACCAGACTCGCGCAACGCGGTCAACAGTCGTAACCACTCTTCCGAAAGATGCAGCAGCACGTCCGGACGGTGGAGCATCTCATTGATGTACAAGTCGAGCGTCGGCCCGTCGATCCACTGCATGAATAGGATCGGAAATCGATTGCCGCCGACGAGAATTCCCTCCGGCGCGTACGCGAAACTTGACAGGTATGAAACCGGTGAATTCTTAAGGTGCTCCTGGATCGCCCGGTAACGCTGATCGCGATCGCCGAGATAGCCGCGGAAGCAACGCACGGCGAAGTCGCCGCCGCCGTTAATCGACTTGAGTTTGTAGACGTAAGCAAACTGGCCCGACGTCACGAGCGGCATTCCGAGTCGATCGACAGCCGGCAGCGTGGCGCGCAAATTCGGGTGAGCAAAACAGATCGACGGGCACTGGATCGCTTCGGTGAAATACCGCGCGGAAGGCCAATTCCTTGGTACGGCTCCGGTTTGTGAGGAGGAAACTGCCACTAGCTAATTCTCCGCTTGATTTCGATTCGCATGATGGCGAGATCGTCGTTTCTCATTCTGCCAGTTTGTCGCTCGTCGTCAAAGAATCGTTGTAACTCCTCGTCTGCTTTCGCGGTCAAAAAGTTTGGATCAAAATCGCCGTTTTCGAAACGCTGCAAACACCACGACGCAGTTGCATCAGACATCAATAATAGTACGTCGCCATTTTCACAACTGCCCGAGTCGATCACGACGGATTGCATTGTACTTTCGTGCAATTTCAAATTCGATGCGACCAGCACCGGCGCTGAATTGAAACTGTCCGAACGCGAAAGCGGCAAACTCTTCAGCAGCGCACTGCCGCGACAATGAAGCAGGCAAGTATCCCCGAGCGCGATCGCTTGCCACGAAGGCGCGTCGGTCTTGAGGTCAAGCTCGACCCCGACGAAAGCCGCAAACGAGCCCGCGCGTGCTTTTTCTTCGGAATACCACGACAGGGTTAGACCGTTCCAGGAGTCGTGAAGTTCCTGGCCTTCTTCAGCCACCCATTTGCGAAAGTCTTCGAGTGTCAGCGTCGACTCGTTACGTACCCAGTGTTCCGCGAGATTCTTCGCCCACTGTTGTGCGTGGAATGCTTCGGTGGCGCCGTCGGTAACGGCGAAGCGGGCGGTGTGCGTGTCGAACGCAATCGCGTCTTCGCACTCAGAGGCGTCGTGGTCCAACTTCGGCAGCAGCAGTTGCCGCAGTTGCAGATCCCAGGTCGCACTCTGTTTGGCGGAACTCAAGCGCTCTCCGTTCTATCCATCCACTTGTAAGGAGTCATGCCGGTAAGGCTGGTGCCGATCTCGTAGAACTGAACGATGGATGATGGATCACCATTAAAGACGAACCCGCGTGAGCCCTCGACTGCATGGACGCCGAGTTGCGCCGCCGCGGCGAGGAAGTTGGTCGGCAAGCGACTCGAGATCGCAAACAGCGAGCGGGCAAAGCCGTCGGGCAGGGAAGTCTCCTCAGTGGGATACTCGATCTTCGCTAATCGTCGTGTGGAAATGTGGCAGTTAAATAAAAGGACTGGACCATCGTCGGTGGCGAGCGTCATGATCTGGCGGCCGATTTCATCCGGATCGCCGTCGCTGGATTCGCCGTCGGTGAGATGCAGAATGGTTGGCGGAAAGCCGCGCGGGTGTTCCGACAACCAGCGCTGCAGAATGTTCTGAACTTTCATCAGCGCTTCGCACATCGGTGTCTTGCCGTCGGCCGTGGGATGAATCCAGACGGGAAACCGCACCGGTATCTCGACCCACGAGCCGGCGCCGTCCGAGACTCTCTTGTAACTACTCTTCACCTGCAACGGAAAATCAGCGACCTCCGAGATCGGCACCATCTCGCGCGCCGCGAGCGGACCGGAGAAGCAGGTCGACACGTTGCGTCCATACCCGACAACAGAGACGTGATAGTAATTCCTGACCTCTTCTGTCTTCGTGCAGCGAATCACGAGATCGTGCAGGGTGTGATTGACGACTTCGGCAACAAACTCCGCCTTTTTGCGGACGGAGTCGCCACTAAACGAGTCGCCCATCGACCCTGATTGATCTATCAGAAGAATGATGCAGGTGGGGTTTGCGCGAGTGATCTGGGCCGAGTACATTGCGCCCTATTCTATTACTGGACGCGGGTTATGCACCAGAGGGTGGTTGCTGACCGCGGTTCTAAGACTTTTCAACCATTCGGCTTCGAATCCAGTCAGCCAGTTCGTCCTCAGTGAGGGAGTCTGCTGCCAGTTGTAGGAAGGTCAGCCACTTGTCTACTTGTGCAGCCTGGACGTTCACGCCATTGAGTAAGAGAAAGGTGCGAGCGGCAACTAGTGCAGTGCGTTTGTTGCCGTCGATAAACGGGTGATTTCGCGCGATTCCGTAAGCGTAACTTGCTGCGAGTGATGCCAGGTCTGGAGAAGGCTGACCGTAGGAAAACAGTTGTTGTGGTCTAGCTACTGCGGAGGTTAGTAACCCTCGGTCTCTTAAACCTCCGCTGCCGCCATGCTCAGCAATCTGGCGCTGGTGAATGGTGAGGATGGTTTCTTCCAGCAGCCAGACTATCTCAGCCATGCACGACTACTCAGCTAACTTTCGCAACGCTTCATGGTCTTCCCGCATTACACGTTCAGCGATTTCCATCTGGTCGGCGACGGCAGGATTGTTCGCGGTGAGTTCGATTCCGTTCTTGGTTTCGACTGCGTAGAGAGTATCTCCTCGCTTAACGTGCAATCGCTCCAGAATTTCATCCGGCAGAATCACGCCCACGGAGTTGCCGATGTTGGTTATTTTCAGAACGCTCATTATCAGCCCTCCAGGATCCTTGATCTTGGCTCCTCAGGTATTGTAACTCAGGTTCCTCGCAAGTGATGGAAGAGCAAACAAGCTCGGCACACACTTATCGTGGACTGACTCGCTAAATCTTGACCGACTGCCAACATTTATTTAATGAGGTTATGCATCGAGAGATACCAAATGACGTAAAGCGGTCCTAGCATTTTTTAAGGTTGTTGAAGATTTTGAATATAAAACCAGATGCCGTTCCGTGTTTCCGCTGCTGCTGCTTTCAGTGGCTCAACCCTATCGTCCGAGTAAACATAGACTGCCGGCTGAACGTCTAGGTCTAATATGTGCAAGTCATCGTTCTTAACCATCACCTTTAGGTCTTCGACGATGGTCTGGTAATTATTAGCAACGTTGTCAAATATCTGCTTCGTACAGTACGACTGCCGCACATACAAGGCGAGATAAACCTGTGTGGTGTACTCCATCATGCCGAGTCTTACATAATAGTCACACATTCCTATACGGGCTGGAGACAAGATGTGGTAGGTATTGTAGCCCTTATGTAACGGGGTTAGCTTGTGCATAAATGCGCTAAAATTTGGCCCAATCGACGGTCCTGAGACTGGCGAAGGTCTTGGCTCAGGCGAGGGCGTAACTGTCGCGACAGGCGTTGGCACTGGGTTCGCTGGTGTCGTGGTCGCAACCGGCATCAAAGAGGGGCTCGGCGTGACCGTAGCTGTTGCTGTTGCAGTTACGGTGGGAGACATTGACGACGAGGGCGATGACGTAGAGGCTACGCTCGGAACCGGAGTCGACGTGAGATCTTGTTTTAACGGTGGCGGTGGTATTTGTTGCGCTATGTTTGCAGAGCGCGCGCGACTTGCGCCGATGTCCCAACTCCCGATACATGCCAATAAAAACACCATTATTAACAACGATGACATCCCAAATATTTTCAATCGATAAAAAGACGGCGCGCGCCTCTCCACAATTCTCTCTGGCAGTATGAGTGAGGGAAATAAATCAATTTCCTGCTCAGCCTCCGTCTTGACCTCCAGCGCTAAGTGCCGAGCTACTTTTAGTACGTCAAACGTGAAAAAGACCGCCGCAGCGACTACTATCGGGAATATCAGGTTCCAGAGGCTCGCCGACGAGGATGCTAGCGAAGCCCGCTCTGTATAGGCTTTGAACCCTAGAGCGGCAACCCCGGAGACAAGGGTGACGATACCCTCCCTCATAGACGGCCGGGCCTCTTTGAGAATGCGCCGAAAGAACCTGAGCCATAGTGGAAGTTGAGCAGGATCGGGACGATCAGGCATACGAAAAGGGCCGTCCTTCTCCGACACTTGTCGAATAAAATTGCAGCCCTCGATTCCTGGTTAAATTTTGAGTAATGCATCCTAGTGCAAGAGGTTGACGGGCCATGCCGCCAGTTTATTCAGGAATTTCCTCCTGCGTCAAAAGGGATAATTGCCGAGGCGAGGGCGTCGTGATAAGACTGATTATGGTCGGGGGGTACGAAGAACAGGCTTTGCCTCAAAGTCGATTAGGCTCGACTCGTTAGCCGAATTTAGCCACAAAGAAGCACAAAAAGCTCAAAATCAGCAGACCCTTCTTTGTGGCAGAAAAAGACTTTTGAGGCTAAGCCGGAAGAACGAACAACATAAATTCAATCTTAATCAGACGACTGTCCTTATTGAGTAATGTCAACCGATTGAAGTTTGCGTGCAGATAATAAGGTATTTATTTCCAGCACATTGGGATCCTAAGCTTAGAATTCCACGTGGACAAGTTGTCGCG
>JADMIO010785004.1_pt1 | contig 56582 bp, 36 predicted proteins | sample 8958161 | NCBI WGS metagenome assembly JADMIO01 (sample SAMN16585339, study PRJNA669376) | soil metagenome | isolation source: Crop rotation soil | place: USA: Cullars Rotation, Alabama | collected 2011
TTTGGTTCGGATAATAAAAAATCAGGAGTAGCTGCGCTGATCCTGTATACCCCATTTTGAAAATCAAAAGCCACAATAAAATACTTCCGATACTTTTTTATTTTGTCTTCAATAGCCAGGGCTGCGCCTTTTGAAATGAATATGTATTCGCTTACTCAAACTACGTTTGGATCGCTGCTGCACATTCATTTCTGATACTTCGTATCTGGTATTTGAAAGCAAAATAAAAAAGCCACGTACTTCGTACGTGGCTTTTGATTTATCTGTGGGAGCAACAGGATTCGAACCTGTGACCCTCTGCTTGTAAGGCAGATGCTCTGAACCAGCTGAGCTATGCTCCCGAAATTTTCCTTTGGGGCTGCAAAGATAGAAAGTCAGGAAACATATCCAAAAGCTAAAAAAGATTTTTCAGGTAAAGTGTCAGGCAGAAACTTCTAGGAATCAGGATATTGACAGAAAAGCTCTTATTTTTACAGCCTTCCGGAATCAAAAAACAGCGTGTCGCATCAACATCATCATCACTCTCATGGAACAATTTCCGCCAATATAAACCGGGCATTCTGGTGGGGAATTATCCTGAATTCGGCCTTCGTGATTACAGAGTTTATTGCAGGTTTTTATTATAATTCTCTGGCATTACTTTCAGATGCAGGTCATAATCTGAGCGATGTTTCAAGCCTTGCTATTTCTTTATTCGCATTAAAAATTTCCAAAGCAAAATCCACCAGCAGGTTCACCTATGGTTTTCATAAAAGCACGATTCTCGCATCGCTGATTAATGCAGTAATATTATTGATTGCCGTTGGCAGTATCGGACTCGAAGCCATCCAACGTTTTCAAAATCCGGTAAACACAGAAGGAAAAATAATTTCCGTTGTAGCCGCAATCGGAATAGTGATTAATGCCGTCTCCGCATTTTTATTTTTCCGTGATAAAGAAAATGATCTCAATGCAAAAGGTGCCTACCTGCATTTACTCACCGATGCACTTGTTTCCATAGGAGTGGTGATTGCCGGAATTATCATAACATACACCGGACTCACATGGATTGATCCGCTCATCAGTCTATTGATTATGGCAATTGTAATTTTCGGCACATGGAATCTGCTTACAGAAAGTTTACGTTTATCTCTCGATGCAGTACCACAGAATATTGAAACAGAAAAAATAATTGCAACAATAAAAACTGTAAACGGAGTGAAAGATGTGCATCATATTCATATCTGGGCGATGAGCACAACAAAAAATGCTATGACGGCTCATCTTGTTCTTGAAAATGATTTATCAGAATCCGCAACTGCTACTCTTAAATCATCTGTCAAACACGAACTGGAACATCTGAATATACAACATGCAACTCTCGAAACAGAGTTTGAAAAGTGTTCGGATGAACATGATTAATTTCAAAATATCAGTTTATAAAAACAAAAAAGCCACATTGCTGCGGCTTTTCTGAATTAATATTTTTAAGTTGTATCACATCTTTTCCATTCTTCCTTTGATTACTTCCTCCCCCGCTTTGATCTTATAAACATACATTCCGTTAGCAAGATCTATTAAAGATAAACCAAGCAATTGTTCTCCCGCAGAAAGTTTTCCAAAAGATTTTTCTTTCACCAGTTTTCCTGTCAGTTCATAAATTTCAATACTCACCTGCAGTTGTTTTTTTAACATAAGCGAGAAATTTAAAAGATCATTGGCAGGATTCGGGTAAGGCTTCTCTGCAAATAAATCCTGGTTGTCATGTTGCTGTATAGAAGTTAGCAGATCATATTTTATCTGAGCCTGCGTGGCTGAATTTTGCAGATCTCCTAATTCTTCTCCTGCAATCAAAGCAAATGCAACCACCACTGAATCCCCGACAGCAATATTAAACGGACCGGTTGATACTACATCCAAAACATCATTTCCTGTTGCAATTGTATTACCAGCCTGTGCACGATTTGTAGAGAGAGTTGAATATTTTAATGCATCAGTATAACCACCACTCACATCAATTCCGCCACCACCTCCGGTTACATTATCAATCGAATAATGTGTAAAACCTGTTTGTGTTAAAACTTTTGTCCCGCCAAATAAACCTGCAGCATCTGTGCAATACACATATCCGAGTTTCAAAGCCTGATCTTCATCCGATTTGTTATTCGCATAAGTCTGAATATCCCAGTCAGAGAATATACCTGCATACAAAGAATTCAATGCAGACGTTCCCGTATTTTTTATAGTATATTCAAAAATGTGAAATTTCGAAAATGGCGGTAATGTCCAGCTCATTGAACGATGTGAAACAGTAACATTTAATTTGTTTGCATTATTCGCATCATTAAAAATACCATAGGTATCGAAATCCGACCATACAGCTGGATCCTGTCTCTCAATTCGCGTTACAGGAAGATAATCATTATCATTTCCACCTGCACCATTTCTTACATTATCAGAAACCTGTCCGCTCGGAATTCCAATCATCAGTCCGCTTTCATAAATCATACTTCCATTATCCAGATAATTAAATCCTAAACCATTTAATTGTCCGGGAGTATTATAACACAACATTCCTTTGCTGGTATTGGTTGTCACTACATCATTAATGGTAATATTGATATAATCCGTATTCACAAAAATCTTGAAATACTGAACATCATTATATGATCCGTCTGTAAATTGAATTTTAAATGTAATTTCTGTATTCAGTGGAACTGCAGGATTAATGATGGCAACAAAAGGATCATTAATATTATTTACAGATCCAAGTGTTGCAAGCGCTCCGGGATTTGTTGTATTATCAAGAAAAGTAATGTATGGAGATGTTGATGAAAGTGTCGCAACAAGATTAGTTGTCGGAGCAAGATAATCGATGATATCACCACTGATGCGGATGGTATCATTGCCGATAAATATTTTATTATTGAAATCATCGATATCGATATTCTCATAACGAACCGACGGACTTGACACAGTTAACGCATTATATAAATTCACTCTGCCGGTCCCGAGCATTCCAATGTAGGGATTGTTGGCAATTATTCCGTAAATATTATCAGCAGTAATTCTTAATTGCTCTGCAACCTGGTTGGCAGAATAAGTTGGATTAGCCGATTTAATAATAGCTGCGCATCCTGCTGCAATCGGAGAAGCCATCGATGTTCCGCTTTCAAACTGGTAGGTATCATCATAAATCGTAGAATAAATATTGCTGCCCGGAGCACACACATCTACGTAAGTACCATAATTTGAAAAACCTGATTTCACATCATTCTGTCCTGTTGATGCAATTGCAACTACATTATCAAAGGCTGCAGGATAAAATAAATTAGTGTTGTTATTATTTCCTGCAGCGGCGATAACTGTTGAATTTTTATTATTCGATGCATAATTAATAATATCCTGGCCATAAGAACCACCACCAGAACCACCCCATGAACAATTGATCACCTGGCATCCATGTGCAGCAGCATATTGTATACCCTGGTAGGCTTTAGTCAATGCACCTGTACCGTCAGCAATTTTTACAGGGAGAAATTTACATTTATATCCCGGGGAAGCAACGCCCAGGTTGTTATCGGTGACTGCATCTGCACAACCACTCACATGACTTCCATGGTTACAAACTCCGCAAGTACCAACCTGCGGATCATTATCATTTTCTCCGACATCCCATCCTCTGAAATTATCTGTATAACCATCTCCGTCATCATCCACCCCATTTACTGGATCTGCATAATTACGTTTGATGTTTGGCTCGAGATCAGGATGATTGGTATCTGTTCCGGTATCTGTTATTCCGATTACAACATTTGTATCACCCTGGTTGACATTCCATGCATTATAAGCGTTGATATTTGTAAGAAAATATTGATTAGCTGTAAGGGGATCATTCGGAGCAAAATTTACATTTGGTAAAAACTTTGGTTCTGCATAAAGAAAAACTTCAGTATTTAACAAGCGGTTGATTGTTTTTACCAGATCTAAATCCGCTTTATATTCCACTTCATAAATCAAAGTGATGTCAATCATTTTCTTCCCGAATGCGTTCACATCAGTTGAAGGAACTTTTTCAAAGGGAAATAATTTATGAACGTTGATAATCTGAATATCGGAAAATATTTTCTGAACTGCTGCAATATTGATGGAGTTCTCTGAACAATTATTTCTGTAAGCAGGATTTACTTTGCAGATAATTGTTTTAGGAAGATAATCAGCAGCTGTTACACCATTTTCATGATGGTATGGCTTAACAGAATTGCCTGCGTTTACAAATTGAGTAGTAAACAACAGGAAACATGCAATCAGTAGATTTTTGGGAGTCATTTTGGGAAGCTCAATGTGTATTACAAATATACGAATTATCACCGGATAAAATACCTAGATAACTGCTACAGATTATCCATGCTTCGCCATACTGATTTACATATAACAGATGAAAAATGTTATGAATTTGAACCTTCTAAGAATTTCTCCCTGATAAATTATTTAAAAATCTAAAAATAAATTAGAGAAATACAAGAGGTGGTCCACTCGATGGTTAGCGGTCGTTTACAGCTCACCATTTCAATGAAACGAGTACCTCAATTGTAACTCCAGCCCACTCTTATGTGACCCGCTTATTTCTTCATTTCCGGAACCAATCATAGAAATGCTGCTATAAACCGTTCTTTCAAACCGGATCCACATATCTGTTTTACGGTTTAGCCGTAATTTACCAAGCATATAATATTTCATGCCATCATAATAATAAGACGGAATTCCTGCAGCACCCGGGATTCCCTGTTCATATGCATAGATTCTTGAATCATAACCGGAGGAATTAAACAACATCATTGCACAGGTAATATTCCAGCTTTTGCCCATTGGTTTATATTGTATTTCATGCAACAACATTGAACCGGTTTCATTGGGCGCATCTCCGGGAAAATAATTTACAATTTCAATCCTGTTATGAAATTCAATTGCTGAATTAATTTTATAATTTGCATTGAAGCGGATATTTAATTTCCTGAAACTTTGCTGATGATCGATTGCATTGACATGTTCAGATTCATCATTTTGTTTATCCTGCAATTTTATTCTCAGATATAATTCTGTTGTCCTTGAAGGAGTATATGTAAATTGCGATAACCATTCTTTTCCATCTGATGGCGCATCCACTCTATACTTCAGCCATGGAAAATTAAATACATCCACATATGCGGCGAGTTTATAAATCCTGTTGAATGTAATCTGCAATCCTGCAAAAGTTCCCGTTTCATTATTTGTTTTACTTCCCTCGCGAAATGCATTTGCAGAAGGCGAATAATATCCGGCAGAATAATTTCTCTGCAAAACAGAAATTGCAACTCTACGATCAATGGCAGCAAGCACTCCGTTGAGCACTGCTAAATTTCTTCTGTCATCAGATGCAGTTTCTCCAAAAAAATAAATATTTCTGAATTGCCATGAATAATTTATGCCCGCATTTGCAAAATGATTTCCTGATGGTTCATGTATTTCGTAAATATCATCTCCTTTAGTAATTGATTTATTTTGTTTCAACAGTTGTCCGGTCATTTCCAGTTGCAATGAATGAAACTGGTATTTACAATGCACACCAGAAATAAATTGTTTGAGCTGATGCTTCATCTCCACTTCGCTGTTTGTACGATGCAAGCCCGACATTCCTACACTGGAGATAAACTCTTCTGTCAAAGTATCATTGTCAATTTCATTTGCATCGAGATTCCGGTAACTTTCCCAGGTATCAATTGTAAAATCATTCAGTTGAAATGATACTGCCATTCCCCGTAAAAATCCATATTCATTAGCAGAAGAATAAGGACGAATTCCGGATCCCTGTTTTTTAATATTCATGATTTCAGAGGATTTACCAAATGCCAGTCCTGTCCATGATACCAGGCCTTGTCCGAATTGTACCTGGTAATCTCCCAAAGCAACTGTTCTGACTTTTTTTCCGGGTTTTATAAAAAGATGAGCAGAATAAAAATCAAAGCCGTATTTATTATTGCCACGAAAGAAATCTTCTCCGGCATCCTTTTCTGCTGTTATTCCGAAACTGCAATAATTACCTGCAAGGAATTTATATTTAAGAAAATATTTATACTGGTTTCCGATGTACGGAGAGTTGCCGGAATCATCTGTAATATATCCCTTTTGATTTTCAAGAATTTTTTCTGATCGTACTATTAACTGATGTCTGCCTTGTTCCTTAAGTGAAGAAATTTTCAGATGCGGATCAATCAATGGCCCATTCAGCATTATGTAAGGATGAATGTTCCTGATAAAGATGAGATCAAAACCTTCGATTGACTGAAGTTCTTCGAGTAATAATAATTTACCGCAGTGGCTGATATGATTCAATAATGCATCTGCTTTCAGTTCATCAAATAAACCTGAACTGATCAGTTCATCTCTGGATGCATGGTTAAGATCGATCGGATCATCGAGCAAACGATTACGTTGTTCTTCAGTTTCGCTGAGGTCAGTTGCATTTTCGGTGCTTTCTGCAATGCCTTCCAGTTGTGATTTTTCTGCAGAAGAAATATCCTGGGAAAAAGCATCGACACGGAGAGATATCAATAATACTACCACACAAATTCTTTTCACAGAAATAATTATTGAGGTTTATATGAGATCGAAATGCCAGGAGAATACCCGAGATGATATTGATGTGATACAGAAAGATCAATCATAAGATCACCTTTTTTGTATCCAAAACCAAATGCCGGTATTAGCGGGTTATTATTTATTCCTGAGCGCAGAAAAAAATTATCAGTGCACTGATATTCCATTCCTATGGATAAATTTACTTTGCTTCCGGATTCCTGTTTAACATCTGCCAGTATTTTTAATTTATCAGAAAATTTATCCATGAACCCCAAAGAAAATATGTTGTTCGTTTTTTCTTTGCTGACTGTTGAAATTTCTTTTCTTACAGGATTATAAATAGTTCCTGCAAGTGTAATTGCATTGCTGATTACCGACTGAAAACCTGCATTTACAGCTATAAAATTTTTATTCCCGTATCCTTCACCGAGTTGTAATCTTGAATAATCTACAGACAAACCAATATTCACTTTACCGCCAAAATTTTTCGCTAATGCAAAGCTCAGCTTTTGCTGATTAAATAATTTATAACCGTATTGTGAAAAATCAACTGCTGCAACAAATAAATCTGAAACAGGAAAAGCTGCATCAAAAGATTTGGTTTCAAATTCTTTCAGCAGGTAATTCCTCTTCACAGAAATACCTGCAGCAAATTTCTTTTCAGCAGCAACGCCTGCAGGATTTATTGAACTGTTCCGGAAATCTTCCAGACATAATCCTGAGCCACTCATAGCAGTAACCCTGGAGTTTATTATTTCCTGCGCATTTAATTTCTGCATGTTACAGATATAAACGCATACAGCAATGCATATACTTAGTTGTATTTTCATCATCACAAAATTTTAGGTCCCCGTTTGAAAAAGGAAAGACGTTATTTGAATTAAGAATTCAGAATTAAGAATTCAGAATTAAGAAATAGGTAATAAGAAGGAGAGGTTAGTTTTAGGATTTTATTATTATTGAGTTCACATATTAATTATAATATAGCGAAAGGCGAAAGGCGAAAGGCGAACAGCGAATAGCCATTTATTTTTTCTTTCTTGCGGAGTTTTCTGTTTCTTTTGCAGATTCGAGAACTTTCTCTTTCAGACTTTCTTTATATACAGATATTCTTTTTAAAAGCGGTGCATTGCTTGTCGCGATGATTTGTGCGGCAAGTATGCCTGCATTCTGGGCTGCATTTAACGCAACAGTTGCAACCGGAACACCATTCGGCATTTGCAAAATCGATAGCATCGAATCCCATCCATCAATACTGTTACTCGATTTTACAGGAACTCCTATAACAGGAAGCGGAGTTAATGAGGCAGTCATACCCGGAAGATGTGCAGCACCACCTGCTCCTGCAATGATTACTTTTAATCCGCGTTTCACTGCAGAACTCGCGTAAGTGAACATCCTTTCAGGAGTACGATGCGCGGATACAATTGTGATTTCGAAAGGAACATTCAGCTTTGTCAAAATATCTGCCGCTTCCTGCATCACTACAAGATCACTCTTGCTGCCCATGATAATCCCGACTACAGGTTTTGTTTTTATCGCCATTGTTTTTTTATTTCAGCAAATCACTTTTAATGTTTCTTTCACTTTCAATGCAATTGCAATCGCATCATCCAGTTCATCGGCAGTAACGGTAACATGTCCCATTTTACGAAATGGTTTTGTAATTTTTTTTCCGTAAAGATGAATATAAGTTCCAGGCCATTTCATCACTTCATCAATACCATCATAAACAGCTTCACCATTGTAACCCGGTTCACCAAGAAGATTAATCATTACTGATGGTTTCACAATGGAAGTATCACCGGGAGGCATTCCAAGTATTGCACGAAGATGTTGCGCATATTGAGATGTTATATTTCCTTCTATAGTCTGATGCCCTGAATTATGGGGACGAGGTGCAATTTCATTCACCAGAATTCTTCCGTCTTTTGTAAGAAACATTTCTACTGCAAGCAATCCGATCATCCCGGTTTTTTCAATCACCGTTATTGCAATTTTTTTTGCTTCATCTTCCTGAGAAGTTGTGATTCTTGCAGGGCTGAATAAAAATTCTACCAGATTTGCTTCGGGATTAAAGTCCATTTCAACTGCAGGATATACTGAAATTTCTCCATGGATATTACGACTGACTATCACAGAAATTTCTTTATCAAAATCCACCATCTCCTCCACTACACATGGAGTATCAAAAGCATTTGAAAGATCTGATGCATTCTTAATTTTCATCACACCTTTTCCATCATAACCAGCTTTGCAGGATTTTAATATAAAAGGAAACTTTGCATTTGCAGAATCAATTTCACGAGGATGATTCACGAGATGAAATGCAGCTGTTGGAATTTTATGCGATGCGAAAAAATTCTTTTGTACACCTTTATCCTGCACCATTTGCAAAACCTGTGGTTGCGGATAAACAAGTAATCCTTCTGCTTCAAGTTGTGTAAGTGCTTTCACATTTACGTGTTCAATTTCAACAGTAAGCAGATTTACCTTTTTCCCAAATTCATAAACAGCATTTTCATTTTTAAAATCGTTGTGAATAAAGACTTCTGTAATATGGCGACAAGGAGCGTTTGCATCCGGATCCATCACCGCAGTGCTGATATTAAGATTCATTGCTTCCTGGATCAGCATTCTTCCCAGCTGGCCTCCGCCAAGAATTCCAAGTTTAAAATGTTGTCCGGAGAATTGTGTTGACATAAGGCTGCAAAAGTAATTCGTTTTTAAGGGCAGACAATAGCTAAGCGATCTTAAGCATTTGTAATTGGATAGACAGAATTATCAACTGAATTTTGTGTACGCGCGCGCGTTAAGGGGGTGGGCTCCGGAATATTATCTGGCCCACCCCCCACCCTGCCACCCAAAGATAAAGTGGTGATTTTTCAATATTTCGATTACAAATACTTACAAACGATCATAATTGTTTGTAAACGGAAATCAAGGATGTAATGATCTATGGAAGTAAGGACGTGAGGAAGTAGGGACATATGGACATTGGGATGTATGGATGTATGGATGTTTGGACATATGGAATTAAGTATGTGAGATCATTAGGATGTATGGACATATGGAATTAAGTATGTGAGATCATTAGGATGTATGGACGTATGGAATTAAGGAAATAGGGAAATATGGTCAGATGGATTTAAAGTTCTTATCAACTGAAAAAAACTGAGTGATGTAAGAATACTTCTCGAAAAAAAATAAATTCATAAAAAAAGGCGACACTGAATTAACAGCATCGCCTTTTAAAATTTTATTATTAATTATTTACTGATCATCAGCTTTTGAATTCCGGTATCATTTCCAGTTGTCAATTTGAGGAAATAAATTCCGCTGTTCAATCCTGAAAGATCAATATCAGCATTGATAGAAGAACCTGCACTGAAGGTATTTGAATACACTGCTTCACCAAGAAGGTTATAAACTTCAATTGATTTAGCATCCGAATTCAACCCAGTAGCATTCAGATGAAATACACCTTTACCAGGATTCGGATAAACAACGAATGAACCACCAGACGAAAGTGTATTGATGCTTGTCAGATTATCAATATTGATATCATCAATGTACAGGTTATTTTCATAATCATTGATATTTCTGAATTTAAATATTACAGAATTACTTCCTGTAAATGAAGCAAGACTTACAGTTTCTTCACGCCATTGTGAAGATGTTGGAACAAATGCAACTAATGTATCCCATACAGGAATTGCTGTTGTAAGTGCTGTACTGAATTTTTTATAAACAGAAGTCCAGTTCTGACCACAATCAGTTGATGCTAATATCTGCAATGTATCTGAATAAGTTGTTGCCAAAGTAGGATCAGTGTATAACTGGTATGCGAGCCAGAATTTCAGAACAGGATTTGCTAATGAAGATAAATCAACACTTGGTGTATTGAAATCATCAAATTCTCCGGAAGCAGCATAGGTTGCATTATCCATTTTCAGGGATGCATTACCGCCATGATGTGCGGCAGGTGATCTTACCCATGTAGTGAGTCCATCAGGATTATCAACACTGTAATTTGCAGGAGGGAAAACTGGAACATCGAATCCTTGTACAACAGGTGAAGAAACTACTATATTTTTAAATGTTGAAGTCTGAGTATTATTTGCGCTTGATGGATCAGGGTTACCATTCGGCAATGAGATGGTACAGGAGAAAGTGTGAGAACCTGTTGTTGATGGCAATGCAGGTAATGTAACATTTACTGAAGCACCTGATGCAAGTGAACCGCTCCACACATAATTTGTCGGAGTGTTCGCATCAAAATAATAATCAAATGTAATTGAAGTAAGTGTGTTTGTTCCTAAGTTCAGTAACTGAACAACTGGTGCAGTTGAATTTGAACAAACATTTCCTGATGGAGAAACAACAGAAATTAATGAACCATCATTTGCTGCAGCAACAGGATATTGAGTACCTATTGAGTTCGCAAGGTTTGGATAAAATGAATTGATTGCAGCCTGCATTCTCGTAGCCTGTCCATTCGTAAACATGGTCATTGCAGAATCATCAGTATAATCCATATAATTCGCGAACATTCTTCCAGGAGCAACTGTTGCACATGCGTCAAGCATTGGAAATGCAGAAGGTGTGTAAGTTTCATCAGCCTGGTTTGGTGTATCACCTACCTGGTCAGATCCGGTACATGCAGTACCATCATCACCCCAGATATGTAATAAATTAAAACAATGTCCGATTTCATGTGTAGCTGATTTTCCAAGATTATAAGGAGATGCTAAAGACGGGCCTACTCTTCCTGTATAATTATACCCCATAACAAGACCACGTGTAGGGGTTACTGTTCCTGTTGGGAATTCTCCGTATCCGATAAGTGGGGAAGTAATATTACATACCCAGATATTTAGATATAATGCAGTATTCCATGAATCCATACCACCGGTAGAATATGCTTTTACCAGGTTATTTGTTCCAAAAGATGCCACTGTAGTCTGACGTCTTTCAATTCCTGTTGTTGCCACACCATTAGGATCCTGACGGGCAAGGATGAAATAATATGGGATTCTTCCTGCTATTGCCAGGAATGGAGCAGGAGTATGAATTGAATCAGGATTCGTGTGCATGAAATCCTCATTCAGAACATCAATCTGACTCTGAATCTGAGCATCAGAAATATTCTGAACAGCAGTCTTCCAAACTACGTGAACTACGAGTGGAATAGTATCCGGAGGAGCAACCAGTGAACGGTTTGCAGCCTGGGGATGTGATGCTATCCACTGCTGAATGATCTGTTCTGCATCAAACAGTTTCTGATCATATTTCGGATCGTTCTGTCGCAGAAATGCCTGGTTATCAAGCACTCCACAGCTCTTTTTCAGAGTAGTGTGAGTATGTTTACCGTTCTGCGCATTCATGATAATTGATGCTGCAAAAACAAATAAACATGTAAAGAGTAATTTTATTTTCATCTTTCTGGTGTTGTTTTAGAGTGGCGAATTTACGTTTCGATATCCTTATAGCAATAAAAAGTTTATAAAAAAACGGTAAAATAAAAGGATAACGCGGTTAAGTACCATAGACCGCCCTATTCCCTGTCAGCGCACATCTTTTTACTAATTTCGCCGCCTCTATGAAGACAGAAGTTGTCATTCACAATAAAACCTTTGTCCCCTTTATTTCTGCTGCAAAAATCCAGTTGCGGGTTAAAGAAATGGGTGCTGAAATCAACCGTGATTACGCAGGAAAACGTCCTTTATTAATCGGGGTTCTGAATGGTTCTGTAATCTTTATGGCTGATCTGCTGCGACATATAGAATCCGCCTGTGAAATTGCATTCATACGGGTTAGTTCTTATGCAGGAACTGAAAGCACTGGCAAAATGAGGAATATTATTGGTTTAAATGAGGATCTGCAGGGACGCGATGTAATTGTGGTGGAAGATATCGTTGATACCGGTGATACTGCCGTGCATTTACTGGAAGTGATCAAGGAGAAAAATCCGGCTTCAGTAAAACTCGCAACCATTTTATTTAAACCTGCTGCATTACGACAGGCGATAAAACCGGATTTTACAGGATTCGAAATTGATCCTGCCTTTGTTGTTGGCTATGGCCTGGATTACGACGGACTTGGACGTAATCTTCCGGATATCTATGTACTTAAAAGCTGATAGCATATGCTGAACATTATTTTATTCGGACCTCCGGGCGCAGGGAAAGGAACACAATCGAATTCCCTGATTGCAAAATATAATCTCATTCATTTAAGTACAGGTGATCTGCTGAGAAGTGAAATTGCCAATCAGACCGTCCTGGGTCTTGAAGCAAAAAAATTAATGGACCAGGGTTTACTTGTTCCAGATGAAGTGGTGATTGGAATGATCCGTAATAAACTCGATCAGAATAAAAATGCGAAAGGATTTATTTTCGATGGATTCCCAAGAACAAAAGCACAGGCGCTTGCACTTGATAATCTGTTGAAGGAAAAAGAAACGTTAATTCATTTCATGCTTGCATTAACTGTGGATGATGACGAACTCACCAAAAGAATTTTATTACGTGGGAAAGATTCAGGCAGAAGTGATGACAGTGATCCGCAGATCATTCGCAAACGCATCGACGAATACAATAATAAAACTGCTCCGTTAAAAGAATATTATTCTGCACAGAACAAGTATCGCGCAATTGACGGAATCGGTAGTATTGATGAAATTTTCGGAAGATTATCTGCCGAAATTGAATCAGTGAAATAAGTTTTTTTGTTTTTTTAATAAGATAAAGCAGCTGTGGCAGATAATAATTTTGTTGATTATGTAAAGATCTGTGGAAGATCAGGTGCTGGTGGTGCAGGTTCTGTTCACTTTCATCGTGATAAATTAACTGCTAAAGGCGGACCTGATGGTGGTGATGGAGGACATGGCGGAAGTATAATTCTCAGAGGTAATTCACAACTCTGGACATTACTGCATTTAAAATATCGCAAGCATGTAATTGCAGCTCCCGGACAACCGGGCAGTTATGCATTGATGACTGGTTCGGATGGTAAAGATGAAATACTGGATGTTCCAATTGGTACGATTGCACGGGATGATGAAACAGGAGAATTTCTGTTTGAAATATCCTATGAAGGACAGGAAGAAATATTAGTAAAAGGCGGAAGAGGAGGAAAAGGAAATAATCATTTTAAATCATCAACATTACAAACTCCAAGATTTGCACAACCCGGTGAACCTGGAATTGAATCATGGAAAATTCTTGAATTAAAAATTCTTGCAGATGTTGGTCTTGTTGGATTTCCAAATGCAGGTAAATCAACTCTGCTTTCTGTTGTATCTGCTGCAAAACCTGAAATTGCCGATTATCCGTTTACAACTATAGTTCCCAATCTTGGTATTGTTTCCTGGCGTGAAGGAAAATCATTTGTGATGGCAGATATTCCCGGTATCATTGAAGGTGCACATGCCGGCAAAGGATTAGGAACACGATTTCTCCGTCATATTGAACGCAATTCTGTTTTGCTTTTTATGATTCCTGCTGATGCAGATGACCTGAAAAAAGAATATGAAATTCTTTTGAACGAACTGAAACTGCATAATCCGGAACTGCTCGATAAAAGAAGAATTGTCGCAATTACGAAAAGCGATCTCCTCGATGATGAATTAATGCAGGCAATGCAGAAAACTGTTCCGCAGGATAAAATGAATGACGGACTGGATGTTCCTGTAATTTTTATTTCTGCTGTAACCGGAAAGAATATTGTGCAGCTGAAAGATCTCTTGTGGGAAATGATGAGTGAAAGATCTTTCCTCTCACGTTAAGGCATATCCGAAAATGCTTGAATTCCTAAAAAAACTTGATGTGCAGATCTTACTGCTCATCAACGGTACTCATGATCCTGTTCTAGATTTTATCATGTACTGGATCAGTGACCGATTTATCTGGATTCCTTTTTATGTTTGGTTATTATATGTGCTTTACCGTAATTATGGAAAAGATACTTTATGGATTTTAACTGCAGTTGCATTAATGATTTTAGTTGCCGATCAGTCCTGCAATCTTGTTAAATTTTCAGTATTACGTTATCGTCCCTGTCATAATATTACACTCGAAGGAATTGTACATCTTGTACAGGGTAAATGCGGAGGTACTTATGGATTTGTAAGTTCACATGCAGCAAACAGTATGGCACTTGCGATATTTATCAGCAGGATTCTTCCACGCGGATATAAGGACATCAGGTGGGAACTTGCAGGTTATGTAATTTTAATTGCATACAGCAGAGTTTATCTTGGTACACATTATCCTTTAGATATCATCGGAGGATGGATCATCGGATTAATTTCAGGATTTATATTTGCAAAATTATTGCAAAGAAAAATTTCAGTTCCTCTCTCAATGCCACTTGTTCATGAATGATAAACCGACCGCAGACCAACAAATTTAGGACTTGAGGACTTAGGGACAAGAGGACTTTTAAAAAACAGGAATGTGATACATTAAACGTTAAACATTAAACTTTAAACCTTTTCATGAACAATTTTTTATTAGTATTCATCGGTGGCGGAATAGGTAGTGTGACAAGATATTTATCTGGTATTTATATCGCAAAGCTGATTAAAAGTAATTTTCCCTGGTGGACATTATTCAGCAATGTGGCTGCTTCTTTTATTCTCGGATTACTTGCGGGATTTTTACTATTGCGACAGGGACAATATGAAACACAACGCTTACTGATCGGAGTAGGATTCTGCGGCGGATTCAGTACATTTTCTACATTTTCTCTCGAAGCAGTAGACCTGATCCGAAACGGAAATATTGCAATTGCAACCGGATATATTTTAGTAAGTGTACTTGCAACTTTAATTGCTTTCTGGGCAGCACACTCATTAATTCATAATTAGAAATTCACAATTCACAATTTGTCATATTTATTGCGGTTGTATCTTTATTGAATCCAATAAAAATTTATTTTTACAGGTATTAGAAATATATAGATTCGTTGTAGGGAGCACCAGCAACTCTTTAGAGAAATTGTGAATTTCTAATTGTGAATTGTGAATTGAAAATTACATTATGAAATACTCCATTTTATTCGCCTTGTTACTTATTACAAGCGAACAGACATCCGCTCAGCCAAAACAAGTTGCACCCTCCCAGCCTAAACTCGTTGTCGGAATTGTTGTCGACCAGATGCGCCCTGATTATCTGCAGCGCTTTCAGAATAAATTCGGAACTGATGGTTTCAGAAAATTATTGAAGGAAGGATATTATTGCCGCAACACACAATATAATTATATTCCTACATATACCGGTCCCGGACATGCAAGTATTTATACAGGAACAACGCCTGCAGTACATGGTATTGTTGCAAACGACTGGTTTGATACAAAAGCAAATGATACTGTTTATTGTGCTCTTGATACTAGTGTAAGATCAGTGGGTGGTGCAGATTATACAGGAAGAATGTCTCCATCACGTTTACGCAGCAGTACAATCACCGATGAATTACGATTAAGCACATTGAAAAAAGCTAAAGTGATCGGCATCTCATTAAAAGACCGCGGATCAATTCTGCCTGCAGGAAGATCGGCAAATGCAGCATTCTGGTTTGATGGCATCAGCGGTAACTGGATAACAAGTACCTGGTATATGAACGATTTACCTGAATGGGTAAAGGATTTTAACAGCAGAAAATGGCCCGATGAATATTTATCGAAACAATGGACAACACTTTCTTCTATTGATTCATACACTGAAAGCAGCGAAGATGACAGTCCTTATGAATCACCATATAATGGAGAAAGTAAACCTGTATTTCCGCATAAACTTTCTGAATTACGCGGAAGTAATTTTGATTTGGTGCGAAGAGTTCCATTTGGAAATACCATGACAAAAGACATGGCACTCGCCGCTATCAAAGGTGAAAATTTAGGTGCTGATAATATCACTGATTTTTTATGTATCAGTTTTTCTTCAACAGATTATGTAGGACATCAGTTTGGTCCTTTATCGATTGAACTTGAAGATACATATCTGCGTCTCGACCGTGATCTTGCTGATCTGATTCAGTTTCTCGATAACACTGTAGGCAAAGGAAAATATTTAATGTTTCTCACTGCTGATCATGCCGCTGCATACAATACACAATATCTGAAAGATCAGAAAATGTCGGCGGGATATTCAAATGATGCTGCTGTTGCAGATGCAATCCGTCAGTTTTTGCAGATGAAATATGGTAAAACAAATTATTATCGTTGCATATTAAATGACCAGGTTTATCTCAATACAGATTCTGTTCTTGCAGATAAAATGGATGTTTGTGATGTTGAAAATTCTGTTGCACAATATCTGCGTACAAAAATCGACGGAGTGCTGGATATTGTAACAGGGTGTAATCTGCAGGCGAACGAATACAGTGAATTGTTCAGAAGTAAAATGCAGAAAGGTTATCAGTATGGAAGAACAGGTGATATCTGGATTTTATATTCACCAGGTTACATGGATAATTATTATGGTGGAAAAGGAACAACACATGGAACACCCTATCCATATGATTCGCAGGTTCCGTTAATCTGGTACGGCTGGAATATACCTCCCGGAAATACCACCCGCGAAATACATATCACCGACATTGCTCCAACTTTATCTTTTATGTTGAATATTGGAATACCCAATGGATGCATTGGTACACCGATTAAGGAGTTGGTGAGGTAGATTAGTTGATTAGGTTGATTAGGTTTATTAAGTTGATTAAGTTGATTAAGTTGATTAAGTTGATTAAGTTGATTAAGTTGATTAAGTTTATTAAGTTTATTAAGTTTATTAAGTTTATTAAGTTTATTAAGTTTATTTGTATTCAATATACAATCTGATATCCTTGTATCCATAGACTTCAGTCTGAGGTAAAAGACATGACATATCAGGTTTTAGTTACAGATAATTTATTGAGTTGCGATACACATTTTGATATCCTTGTATCCTCAGACTTCAGTCTGAGGTTTTGCGATGCGACACGCTGGCTTTAGCCACAGATATTTAGTTATATTGATTCCCGTAAGCATTCTGATGTGCTTGTAACCTTAGACTAAAGTCTGAGGTTTTGCGATGCGACACGCTGGCTTTAGCCACAGATATTTAGTTATATTGATTCCCGTAAGCATTCTGTTGTCCTTGTATCCTCAGACTTCAGTCTGAGGTTGTGCGATGCGACACTCAGGCTTTAGCCACAGATAATTTATTGAGTTGCGATATACATTCTGATGTCCTTGTATCCTCAGACTTCAGTCTGAGGTAAAAGACATGACATATCAGGCTTTAGCCACAGATAATTTATTGAGTTGCGATACACATTCTGATATTCTTGTATCCTCAGACTTCAGTCTGAGGTTGTACGATGCGACATTCGGGCTTTAGCCACAGTATATTTTATTGGAGGGAATACACATTATCCGATCTTAAACATTTGAAAACGCCTATTCCACATTTTTACATTTTCCTTTGCCATCATGTCATACATATCTATCAAAGTACACGCAGTGTGGTGCACACATAATCACACTCCCCTCTTAACAAATGATCTTCATAAAAAACTGATTGATCATATCCGCATAAATGCAAAATCAAAAGACATATACATTGATACCATCAATGGACATGAAGATCATATGCATTGTTTATTTGAAATGAATGCAGAGTTATCAATATCAAAGACGATGCAATTATTAAAAGGTGAATCTTCCTATTGGGTAAATAAAGAAAAGCTCATAAATAACCGCTTTGCATGGGGAATTGAGTACTATGCAGAATCAGTTAGTAAAAACGCAGTGCATAACATAAGGGAATACATAAAAAATCAGGAGGAACATCACAGAAAAATGACCTTTGAAGAGGAACTGATAAAGCTGGGGCTAAAGCCTGGTTTTGATTTGACCTAACCTCAGACTAAAGTCTGAGGATACAAGCACTCCAGAATGTATATTGGAGACAACAATAAAAGAAATGTTCACATAATTTCAACTATTCTGTATCAAACTAAAGTCTGAGGATACAAGCACATCAGAATGTAATCCCATTACCCTACTATCCTATTCTTCTACTTTTCATTTCCTCTTAAACGGACGAACAATCAAACGTATCGCACGATCATAAGAAAAATAATTCCATATCCAGTTGATAAAAACAATTACACGGTTGCGGAATCCAACGAGTGTCATAAGATGCACAAACATCCATGCAAACCACGCGAAGATTCCCTGGAACCTGATGAATGATAAATCAACCACTGCACGGTTTCTTCCAACTGTAGCCATTGATCCTTTATCAAAATATTTAAACTCATCAGGTTTCTGATTTGCAATAATTCTTGATAAATTTTTTGCAAGAAGTTTTGCCTGCTGCATGGCGACCGGTGCAACCTGTGGATGTCCTTTCGGATATTTTTCTTCTGTCATTACTGCTATATCTCCAATCGCAAAAACATCTTTCATTCCTTCAATCATATTAAAACGATTAACAGCAATGCGGTTTCCTTTCTGTATTTTATCAGCAGGAATTCCATTCACCAGTTGTCCGGTTACTCCTGCACTCCATATCAAAGTATAACTTGGAATTTTTGTTCCATCGTTTAATTCAGCAACTTCTCCATTATATGAATTCAGTCTTGTATTTAATCTAACTTTTACACCAAGCTCATTTAAAAACTTCAATGCTTTTGCAGATGCCGGATCCGACATATTCGCAAGAACTTCTTTATCGCCTTCAATCAGATAAATATGTATGTCTTCTTTTTTCAGTTCATGATAATCACATGGCAACACATGACGACGTAATTCTCCGAGTGCTCCGGAGATTTCAACACCGGTTGGTCCACCTCCTGCAACAATAAAATTCAGGCAGGCTTCTTTTTTTTCAGGACTATTAATTGCCATCTCCAGATTCTGCAATAACAGACTGCGTATATCCAGAGCCTGTGTAAGAGATTTGATCGGCATGGAATATTTCTGCAGATCCGCATTCCCGAAAAAATTATTGGTTGTTCCTGTTGCAATTACAAGATATTCATAACTGATATCTCCGATATCCGTATGGACAATTTTACTAACGGTATCTATATCCGAAACTTCAGCCATACGAAAAAAAACATTTTTTGCACGCTGAAATATTTTACGTAACGGATAAGCAATCGAATCTGCTTCAAGTCCTCCGGTAGCAACCTGGTACAATAAAGGCTGAAATGTGTGATAGTTATTTCTGTCGATAAGTATCACTTCAAAATTTTTATTCTTCAGCTCTTTGGCGAGTGTCATTCCGCCAAAACCACCACCAATAATTACAATCTTAGGAAATGTTGAAACAGGAATTGAGACTGTCTGCATAAAAAAGGATAATGAAAAAAATTATTCTCCTTCTTTTTTCTCTGTTGAAGGTTGAACAGCTTCGTCTTTACTGACTGGTTTATTTGAAACCGATAATGGATCAGGTTCAATCTGTGGTAATTCTTCTGTAATATTTGTTTCCACATTTTTCATTCCCTGTCGGATTTCCGTTTGCACTCCATTCATTGCATCTTTAAATTCACGCATCCCGCGACCTAAACCACGTGCGAGATCCGGAATTTTTTTACTGCCGAAAAACAACAGTACAAATAACATGATCACCATCAGCTCTCCGCCGCCGATACTTTCAAGGAATAAAATCACCGCTAAATTCATGTTGCAAAGATACTAATTAGCTATCAGCCCCCGGCTTCCGGCCTCCTGCCTGTTTACAATTATAGAGAGTTTCTGCTCAGGTAAAAGGTTCCAATCAACACGTATTAAATGCTTGAATGATGAATATTGTATAACTACCGTATTTCGAACAGCGAGAGGCAAGTGGCTTGGGCCGCCTGGATGAATTAATTCAGATTCTTTACATTTGAATTGATAATGAAATTTCTGTACCTGGCTATTTCTCTCTTCATAATCGCCTGTAATGCTCCAAATCCTGAACAAGGAATTGCACAGGTTGTTCCACTTCAAAACAAACATGTTGGCGGTGCTTGTGAAGATTGTGAACTGATGTTTGCAGGAATCTCAAATAAAATATTACCGGTTGATACCAGCATTGCATGGAAAGAAGGCGGAAGAAGATTATGTATCAGCGGTACAATCTTTAAAAAAGATGCTGTAACTCCGGCAGCAGGTGTTACACTTTATTATTATCATACAGATTCAAATGGGTATTATAGCCAGGGAATTGTACATGAAACAGCAACCAAGCATGGCTATATCCGTGGCTGGGTGAAAACCACATCTGACGGTCACTACAAAATTTATACGCGTGTTCCCGCTCCTTATCCAAATGCCACAATCCCATCTCATATTCATTGTATCATTAAAGAACCCGGACTCAATGAATATTATATTGATGAATTTGTTTTCGATGATGATCCTTTACTTACAGATAAAGAAAGAAAACAACATGAAGGCCGGGGTGGTTCCGGGATACTGCATACAAAAAATGCTAACGGAATTCTGAAAGCTGAAAGAAATATTATCCTTGGATTAAATATTCCAGGTTATCCTGATAACAGATGAAATCGGAAATACAACACTATTTATTAAGTCTTCCCGAATACAAACAGGTACTCGCTTCGGAATTAAGAGAAGTGATGTTATCAGTAAAAGGGATTGATGAAGCCATCAAATGGAATAACCTTACATTCATGTACGGCAAACATAATTTTGCATTCATCTATACATTTAAACAAACCGATTATATGAATCTCGGATTTTTTGATGCAATTCATCTGAATGATCCAAAAAAATTACTGGAAGGGACCGGCAAAACTATGCGTCATATTAAAGTGTATACTTCAAAAGATATTCCTGTAACGCAAATCAGAAAATGGGTGAAAGAGAGTGTTCAGCTTTTCGGGAAATAGAGTTTAGAGTTCAGGGTTCAGGGTTCAGGATTTAGGGTTCAGGGTTCAGGATTTAGGGTTCAGGGTTTAGGGTTTAGGATTAATATCTACGAACGACTGCGGTCACTCTGTTTTTCAAATTAATAAAATGGTCAAAATTTCTATCTGATAATCAAGCTCTTTTAATAAATATACTACGGAAACGTTTTTCATAAAAATAGTTTCCATAGTTTTGCCCTCCCAAATCAGAAGAGGAAAGAAACGTGAATTCAGAAAGCCGCATTTTACTGGGTAGTGATGAACTGTTCCGCCGTTATGGAATAAAAGCAGTAACCATGGACGATATCGCCAAACATCTCGGTATCTCCAAAAAAACTATTTATATCTCATATCCTGATAAAAATGAACTCGTAAGTGCATTCACTCATGCAGAACTAAATGCACATATGAATATGCTGAATGAAATCGCTTCGAAATCAAAAAATGCTGTCGAAGAAATCATCAGCATCATGCAATATATGTCGAGGGAATTTACAGGTATTAATCCCAACATGTTTTATGACATGCAGAAATATCATCCTGAATCATGGCTGTTATTTAAAAATTTCAAGGAAAAATTTGTGATGGATTGCGTGGTCAATAATCTTGAAAAAGGAAAAGATCACGGCCTTTACCGGAAAGATTTCAATAATAAAATTATCGCCAGGCTTCGTCTTGAACAGGTGGAACTCGCTTTTAATCCTGTAGTCTTCCCTCCCGATAAATTCAATATCCCTGAAATACATGTCACTCTTCTCGATCATTTCCTACACGGGATCAGCACCTTAAAAGGGCATAAACTGATTAATAAATACTTACATATCCAGGAAGAAGAATAAAAAATAATGGAAAATTAAAATCTGTGCGCCATCTGATCGTCAGTTTACGGACAATAATCTTCCGCTTCAACAAATAAATATGTCATTTCAATGGCGATGATAACATTCAATTAAGAATCACCTAACAATTTTGCATAAACCTCCCTCCATCACTCTTATGAAAAAAATCACAGTACCTTTTATTTTACTGTTGTTGATGTTCAAAGCAAATGCTCAGGATAGCATTCAGAAATTTACACTGAAACAATCCATTGATTATGCATTGACACATAAACCAGAAGTGCAAAGTGCTTTGCTTGAAGAAAAAATATCAAAGCAGAAAGTGAATGAACTCACTGGTCTCGGTACTCCGCAAATTAACGGCTCTGCAGAAATCAATGACCTTCTTGAAGCCGGCCAGTTTTTCCCTAAAGAATTTTTCGGCGGAGAAAAAGGTGAATACGCAGGGTTTTCACTCGGACAAGTTTACACATCAACGATCGGATTATCTGCATCTCAGTTATTATTCGATGGTTCATACATCGTAGGATTACAGGCTTCACGTACTTACCAGGAATTAAGCAGTAAACAAACTCAGGCAACAAAGATTGAAACAGTTGCAGCAGTAAGTAAAGCATATTATGGTGCGCTGGTGATGGAAGCAAGAATCAATCAGCTGCAGGCGAATATCGATCGTATTAAAAAATCTCTTGATGATACAAAAGCATTAAATCAAAATGGATTTGTAGAAGCAATTGATGTAAACAGAATTGAACTTGCCTATAATAATCTTCTTGTTGAAAAAGATAAAGTCACAAGATTCAGAACACTGAATTATGCATTGCTGAAATTTCAGATGGGACTTTCACCAAATGCTGCAATAGAACTTTCAGATAAACTCGAAGATTATCCATTGGACAATGTTTCAATGCCGGATTCTGTTGATTATAACAAACGTGCAGATTACAATGTAATGATGACACAACATCGTTTACAGGAACTGGATCTGAAAAGATATCGCTCTACTTATATTCCGAGCCTGGTTGCATACGGAAGTATTAATACAAGTTCATACAGAAGTGATCTTAACTTTTTTGATTCACAAGCACGCTGGCTGCCAACCACGGTTGTAGGAGTGAAACTTACAGTTCCTATCTGGGACGGATTGCAGAAAAATTCAAGAATCCAGCAATCTAAACTTACACTCATGAAAGTGGATAATGCTTTAACATCCATGAAAAACGGAATACAGCTGGAATACATCAATGCAAAAACAGCTTATGAAAACAGCCGTGCATCCATGGAAACCACAGCACGCAACCGTGATCTTGCAAAAGAAATTGCAAGAGTATCGAAAGTAAAATATGACAGCGGAGTTGGATCCAGCCTGGAAGTAGTAGACGCAGAAAGTTCATTGCGTGAATCAGAATCCAATTATTATAATACATTATTCGATGCAATTGTTGCAAAAATCGATCTTGACAAATCAACAGGTAATCTCTCCTATTAAAATAAACCGATAACCACCATCCAATACAAAAACTCTCTCATGAAAAATTTTATTTATATTTCTCTCATCGCTATAGCTTTTACAGCATGTTCATCTGCTGACAGCGGTAATAAAAAAGCAGAACTTGAAAAGCTGAAGAAAGAATCTGCCACCCTCCGTGATAAAATCATGAAACTGGAAGCTGAAATTGCATCCTCAGGAAAAGGCGATGTACAATCCACTCAGGTTTCAATTACAAGTGTACAACCACAACCATTTCGTCATTTCATTGAAGTACAGGCTAAAGTTGAAGGGGATGAAAATATCAGTGTTAGCCCGCAGGTACCCGGTACTATTACAAGAGTAAATGTTCAGGCCGGCCAACATGTCTCTAAAGGAACTGTTCTTGCAGAAATTGATAATGCAACTTATGTAAAAGGACTTGATGAATTACAGAGTGGAAGAGATTTCGCAAATACTATTTATCAGAAACAAAAAGCTTTGTGGGATCAGAAAATAGGAACTGAAATTCAATATCTCACTGCAAAAAATAATCTTGAAAATCTTGATAAAAAAATTGCCACGGTCCGTGAACAAATCGATATGACAAGAATTAAATCACCTATTGACGGAACTGTTGACGAAGTAGATTTCAAAGTCGGACAAGCTGTTGCACCCGGAATGCCCGGAATGCGTGTGGTGAATTTCAGTAATCTGAAAGTAAAAGCAGAAGTTGCAGAATCATATATCAGCAAAGTGAAAAAAGGTGATGATGTTGTTATTGAATTTCCTGATTTAGGAAAATCCATCAATACAAAACTTACTTACTCTAGTAAGGTTATTAATCAGCTGAACAGAACTTTCACAGTTGAAATTGCAGTGAATCCAAAAGACATTGAACTTCATCCAAACATGATTGCAGTAGTGCGTATCGTAGATTATAAAGCAGACAATGCAATTGTTCTTCCGGTAAATACAGTACAAGTGAACAGCGAAGGAAGTTATGTTTTGCTTGCAACCGGAACAAAAGAAAAAGCGCAGGCGAAAAAACAAAATGTACAAACAGGTAAGAATTATAATGGCATGACAGAAATCGTAAGCGGCTTGAAACCCGGTGATCCTGTGATCACATCAGGATTTCAGAATATCGTTGATGGTCAGAATGTCAGTTTCTAATTCACCAGTCATTATAATCATACCTAACAAAAACCCCGTCATATGAAAGACGTTTTCAAAGAATTCAAACCCAGTACATGGGCTATCAATAATAAGACATCCATCTATATCCTGACGGTAATTATTACACTCGCAGGTATGGCAACGTATAATGCATTGCCGAAAGAGAATTTCCCCGACATCAGCATGCCGCAGATCTTTGTGAGCGTTGTACATCCGGGAACATCTCCATCAGATATGGAAAACCTGATTGCAAAACCTATCGAGAAACAGATTAAGGGAATTTCAGGTGTTAAAAAATTAAAAAGTAATTCCGTTCAGGATTTTACAAGCATCGATGTTCAGTTTAATACTGATGTCGAAGTAGCAGTTGCAAAACAGAAAGTAAAAGATGCAGTAGATAAAGCAAGAGCTGATCTCCCCAACGATCTTGAAAAAGAACCGGAGGTAATAGATATTAATTTCAGTGAGATCCCGATTTTATTCGTAAATATTTCAGGAGATATTGAACTGAATAAAATGAAAAAATATGCCGACGATATTAAGGATAAGATCGAAGGCATGAAAGAAATTTCACGGGTTGAAATGGTAGGTGCACTTGAACGTGAGATCCAGGTGAATGTGGATATGTATAAAATGCAGGCTGCACAGATTTCAATGGGAGATGTTGAGCGCGCTTTACAGTATGAGAACATGACAATATCAGGCGGTACCATGAATAACAATGGCATTCGACGTGTTTTGAGTGTTAAAGGTGAATTTAAAAATGTTGATCAGATCAGGAATATTATTGTGAATTCAATCAATGGCGCACCGGTATATCTGCATGATATTGCTGAAGTCAATGATGGATTTAAAGAGCAGGAAAGTTTTGCAAGACTTGAAGGCAAAAATGTAATCACGCTGAACGTTGTTAAGCGAAGTGGTTATAACCTGATCGAAGCAACTGATAAAATCAAAGCAACCGTTGATGAACTTCAGAAAACAACTTTACCATCCAATCTGAAAATTACTTTAACCGGAGACCAGAGTGATCAGACAAGAACAACACTGCATGATCTGATCAATACAATTATTATCGGATTCATCCTTGTATTGATCATCCTTATGTTCTTTATGGGAACTACCAATGCATTCTTCGTGGCAATGTCTGTTCCTTTATCGATGTGTATTGCATTTATGGTGATGCCTGCAATAGGATTTACAATGAACATGATTGTGTTATTTGCATTCCTGCTTGCATTGGGAATTGTGGTGGATGATGCAATTGTTGTAATTGAAAATACGCACAGAATTTATGGTAATGGAAAGCGACCGATTAAAGAAGCTGCGAAGATGGCAGCTGGTGAAGTGTTTCTGCCTGTATTAAGCGGCACTCTTACTACACTTGCTCCTTTTATTCCTCTTGCATTCATGAAAGGATTGATCGGAGAATTTATTTTCTATCTTCCGATTACTTTGATCGTAACATTGATCGCATCATTAGTGGTTGCATATATTATCAATCCGGTATTTGCAATTGGATTTATGAAACCGCATCATGAAGATGAAAACAATAATCCGAAATGGAACCGTAAATTAAAAATCAACAGTATAATTTATGCAGTAATCGGTGTGATCTTTCATCTTGGCGGAGCTCACGCAATTGGAAATCTTGCATTCCTGATGATTGGTCTGAGTATTCTGACTCATTTCTATATTCAGAAATTAATTGGTAAATTTCAGAATCATGCCTGGCCGAGATTTAAAGAATGGTATGGAAGAAAATTAACCTGGGCATTAAAACGTCCGTGGACAATTATGTTTTCTACAGTTGGATTGTTTATTCTTTCTGTTATAGCTTTTATTGTGAGAAGTCCTGATTCCAGTTTCTTCCCGAGTGCAGATCCTAATTTTATTTATACATATATTAAATTACCAATCGGAACTGATCAGTTGTACACTGATTCTATCACGAAAGTAGTGGAAGGAAGAATTATGAATGTGTTGGGTAAAAACAATAAAATTGTTCAGTCGGTTATTTCAAATGTTGCTGTTGGTACAAATGATCCTGCAGAATTTGATCCAAGTGTTCAGTCAAATAAGGGGAAAGTGAGTGTTGCATTTGTAAAATTTGCTGACCGACATGGTGAATCAAGTGCTGATTATCTCACAAAAATCCGTGGTGCTGTAAAAGGAATCCCCGGAGCAGAAATCAGTGTTGACCAGGAACAAGGTGGTCCTCCGACAGGAAAGGCAATTAATATTGAAGTTCGTGGTGATAATTTCGATGATCTTGTTTCAACATCAGAAAACTTATTGCATTACCTCGATTCATTACAGATCCCCGGTGTTGAAAAACTGAAAAGCGATTTTGAAATTCATAAACCTGAAATTGTTTTCAATATCGATCGCGAAAGAGCAAATCGTGAAGGGATCAGTACCGGGCAAATAGGTATGGAAATCCGTAATGCAGTATTTGGTGCAGAAGCAACAAAGTTCAAAGATGAAAATGATGAGTATCCGGTTCAGTTAAGATATGCATATAATCAGCGTACTAATGTTGATGCATTGAAGAATCTGAAAATTACTTATCGTGATATGAATATGAATGGCGCCATCCGCCAGGTTCCATTATCCGCATTCTGTGATATAAGTTATTCATCAACTTATGGCGGAATCAAAAGGATCAATCAGAAACGCGTGGTGACGATCAGTTCAAATGTGTTGAAAGGATTTAACCCAAGTGAAGTTCCATTAAACGTGCAGAAATATGCGGAAGCATTTCCAAAACCTGATGGTGTTGAAATTCAACTGACCGGTGAACAGGAAGAACAAAATGAAACAATGTCATTTTTAGGAAGCGCAATGCTGATTTCATTGGGAATGATATTCCTTATTCTTGTTACACAATTCAATTCGCTGAGCAAACCAATAATTATCTTAACTGAAATCTTTTTCAGTATTGTTGGTGTACTTCTCGGTTACGCTATTACCGGAATGACATTCTCCTTCTTTATGGGAGGAGTTGGAATCGTTGCGTTAGCAGGTATTGTTGTAAGAAATGGAATATTGCTGGTTGAATTCACAGATTTGTTACGGGAACAAGGTGTATCAACTTTCGAAGCAATTGTGGATGCAGGTAAAACAAGGATGACACCTGTATTGCTGACTGCGTTTGCAACAATGCTTGGTTTAATTCCGTTGGCGGTAGGATTAAATATTGATTTCAATGAATTGCTTACAACTGGTAATCCGCATATATTCTTCGGTGGTGACAGTGTTGCATTCTGGGGTCCTTTATCATGGACAATGATATTCGGTTTAGGATTTTCAACCTTCTTAACTCTGATACTTGTACCTGTTATGTATTTAATCAGTGAAAATCTGAAAGTAAGATTCAACAAACTGAAAAACAGGATTGCGATGAATGGTCAGGGTGATGCTGCAGATGCACAGGCTATCGAAGCAGAAGCGTCATCGATACGATAAAGTAAATTCAGAATTTAGAATTCAGAATTAAGAATTGTTTGAAAGCAGTATTCAGAAATGGGTACTGCTTTTTTTTGAAACAGATACTTTTCTTACGCGAATGCGATCCTTCACTGCGTTCCTTTAGACTTGCAACTTGCTGTTTATACCTTTACAAAATAACAGCTAATTGATTGAGAGAAAGGAAAAGTGAACCATGCTGCGCTCTAGGCTAGTGACCTAAATCCTGACTAGGACTTTTCCTTTCTTTATCAAGTAAGATTCAAATTAGAAATTCAGGTTCAAGGCCTATTATTAAGGAGTTGAATTATACTTGATATCTCAATCATTACTTAACACTCAAAGTTATGAAAGAAAATGAAATGATTGCAGGAATTGATGTTAGCAAGGCTACACTGGACATTTGCCTGCTAATGGATGGTAAACATGAGAGCCATCAGATTAAAAACAATGCAAAATCAATTAAACAGTTTTTTGTAAAACTTTTGAAGAAGACAAGTGAAGTGAGATTGTCAGTATGTATGGAGAATACCGGATACTATAATTGGCCAACTTATGAAGCACTTGATGGGATGCAGTTGGATATTTATGTAATCAACCCCTTACACCTGAAAAAAAGTATAGGCCTGGTACGTGGGAAAAATGATGTTATAGATGCTGTACGCATTGCTAAATTTCTTTTTATGCATAAATCAAACCTAAAGCCAACGGTCATACCACGCAGGATAATAAGAGCGTTGCAGGCACTTGTTGCACATAGAGCGCGATTGGTTGAAACAAAAAAAAGATTTGTGGTGCCAGCCAATGAACTGTTATTGGTAGCTGATAAAGAACTTCCTAAGAGGATAAAAAAATCATCTCAAATTATGATTAAAGAAATAGAAAAGCAGATTGAACAAATCGAGAAAGAAATTGCAGATCTCATTAAGAGTGATGAAGTGCTTAAACAAAAGTACGATCGCATTGTGAGTGTGCAGGCTGTAGGAAAAGTACTGGCCTGGGCAATGCTTGTCAATAGCAATGAGTTTAAATCAATAACTAAAGCTAAAAAAATGGCCTGCTACGCTGGTGTAGTCCCCTTTGGATATCAGTCCGGAACTTCTATTAATAAACGACCAAGAGTCTCTTCTATGGCCGATAAAAACCTGAAAAAGATATTGCACTTATCAGCCATGAGAGCCATTCAATTAAGAGGTGAATTACAGGATTATTATCAACGAAAAACTCAGGAAGGGAAAAATAAAATGCTAGTATTAAATGCAGTTAGAAACAAGATTGTTGCCAGGATTTGTGCGGTGGTAAACAACGAAAGATTTTATGAAAACCGCTTGGTTTTGTCATAGAAATCAGGATGACAACAATCAAGATGTCTTCATGAGCGGGCTTAAAGCCCGCTCTTTGTTATTTAATAAAGTCTGTCATCCTTAGTGCAGCGAAGCGGAACGAAGGATCGCATTCGGTATTTGAGCTAACAAAAAAAGTGATGAGAACGAAAGCGACTAATAAATGTAATTCTGCATTTTGAATTCAATTGGAAATTACAATCATCTCTATCCTGCGATTCTGACTTCGTCCATCAGCAGTGTCATTACTCGCTTTCGGTTTGCTGAAACCATAACCATTAGTAACAAATCGATCTGCTGTAATACCAAGTTCAATTAAAAATTCTTTCACGGAATTTGCACGTTTCTGAGATAATTCAAGATTATAAGCTTCACTTCCGACATTATCTGTATGTCCGTCGATTTCCACTCTGAGAGAAGGATAATATTTCATCAGCTCCACTACCCTGTTCAATTCATTTTTACTTGACTCCTTCAACTGAAATTTTGCGGTTTCAAAAAAGATATTGTGCAATACAATTCCATTACCCGGTTTAATTGGTTTCAGTTGTACATCGTGGGTTACTTCTTTATAACCTGAAGAATCTTTCAGATCAAAATTTTCGGAATCAAATAAATATCCGGGTGCAGTAACTACTGTCCCATAATTTTTTCCTGCGGGTAAAGAAATAAGATATTCACCTGTCTTCAGATCGTTTTTAAATCTTCCGACCAGCTTATTTACTTCCAGATCCACAACTTCAATTTCTGCAGCAAGAGGCAACCCGGTTTCTGAATCTATGATTTTTCCCTGCAGCAAAACCATTTTTGAAACTGGTTCTTTCCTTTGAAGAAATTCAATTTTATATAAATCCTTTTCACCTGCTCCACCTTTACGATACGAACTATAATATGCGATTCTTCCATCCGCACTCACCTGGAAAAAAACTTCATCACCAGGAGTGTTGACCGGAATTCCGAGATTTACAGGTGTGCTCCATTTGGTCCCGTCGAATACAGATTGAAAAATATCATAACCGCCGATTGTATTATGTCCTTTTGAAGAAAAATATAAATTGATTCCGTCGGGATGTATAAAAACTCCTTCCTCATCTTCAGAAGAATTAATTACAGGCCCGAGATTTTCTGCTTTGCTCCAAGTTTTTGTCTGTTCATTAAAAACAGTTTTATAAATATCACGACCACCAAATCCACCTTCGCGATCACTCACAAAATATAATGTTCTTCCATCGGGTGCAAAACATGCACTTGATTCATGATTCTCAGAATTAATTTCTGATCCCATACTTTGCGGAACAGTCCATGTAAATCCATTATTGGTGGTAAGAAAAAGATCTCCACCATTTTCTCCTCTGAAAAGAATCAGTGAATGACCATCAACAGATAAGCCTACGCCTGCATCATGTTCTTCAGTATTAATCGGTGCTCCAAGGTTTTTAGGGAAACTCCAGCCATTATCTTCTTTATTACTCAGATAAACATCTTCAAAATATTTGCCATCGAACTCATCAATATTATTACCTGTTGTTCCTGGACGTCGAGAAGTAAAAAATAATAATTTACCATCTGCACTTATCAATGGAATATAATCACCTTCAGAAGAATTTACTTTTCCCAGATTAGTAATTTCCACATTCAATGTATCATTGGATAATAATTTACCGCTTTCACATTCTTTTATCTTTTTCAGAGTTCCCTGTTTCAATTGCGCATCTTTTACATCGAGAACCGACAAATAAGAATTATAAGATGAAATCGCTTCATCCCATTTACTGTTTAGCTGGTACCCGTTTCCTAACCAGTAATTCAGATCAGGGTCTACCGCAGCATCCAGCACCTTTGCTTTAAGAAAATAATCAAGTGACTCAAATTGACGACTTGTTCTGATCAGGCAAATACCAATATTAAGATTCAGAATAGCATTGGATGGATTGAAAACCTGGGCATGTTCAAGAAAAGGAAGAGCAAGCCCGTATGCGGCTTCTCCCTGAGACATCAGTTTCATTCCTTTGTTCAGCTGTCTGCTTGCTTCCTTGAATTCAGCTTCACGTCCCGGGAAAAATTTAATATCGAAAGGAACAGACTGGGAATAGACCTGCAAAGAAAGCAACAACAGTAGGATGATGATTAGCTGCTTTAACATGGTGGTAAAAATAATGTTATTATGCCTTGATTCAAATTGTCGTTAGAATTTATTTCAAGCTTAGAGGTATGCAGTTTCCGGCTACATGCCACCGGCTTTCTAATGCTAAATTTTCTTGCTTCCGACCTTTTTTATTGGTTCATAAATCCCGATTGTATAATCTACGCCCTGAAGGACGTAGTTTCAATTCTCCATATTGAAAAAAGAAGCGTAGATACAATTGCAATTCTGAATTCTGAATTCCTATATCTTTGCCGCCATGAAAATTTTATGCAGCCTATTATCCATCATTTGTGTTTTATCATTCTCAGTTACTAATGCGCAGGAAGGTCATCTTCAAAAAACAGATCTGTTTACCATACCTACTGAAAAAATAGGGAGTGCTTCAGGTTATACTTTTAAAATTGCAATAGATTCAAAGGAGAATATTGCATTTAACGCATGTTCCAAACCCTTTGTTTACATTTTCAGCAGCAGTGGAATCATCAGCGACAGTATACAAATTCCTACAGATAAATGTGTCCGTGCAATGGAGTTTGATGAGTACGATAATTTACTGATCATGAATAATGATGAAACAAATATTTTTAAATACAATTCATCGACAAAAAAACTTGAAACTCTACAGTATAATAAACCCGAAGACTGGTATCGGGCATTAAATCATTATTACAAAAATTTTGAATTGCCATCCATCCCGACTTTTTACAGTAACAATGATTTCTTACAGGATTTTTATTTCACAAGATTTAATTACAGTTATAATTTATTTCTGAATTATAAGAACGGATTTATTTACCAGGCGCATTATAACTTTATCAAGAAAATAGATAATCATAAAAGTTATGTAAATCTTAAAAAAGAAAATTATTGGATCTCAGACAATATTACACCGAAAAGTAAATTATTACTGATTAATGATGAGGAAAAATCTGTGGTGTACTATGATAGATTTTATAACCTGATTTATGAAAATTTTGCCTCTGGACAACTGGTAGTAAATGCAGCACTTGTGGCTAATTCCGAACCTGCACGTTTTGATTACGGAACAAACATTCAGCAGGATAAGATTTTTGGAGTGAGTGCTTTTAATAAAGTTTCAATCACTATTTCAAGCTGGAAGTTTTAGGGCCGGAGACCGGAGACCGGAGGACCGGAGAGCCGCAGAACAGTACAACAGCAGACTTGAGCGTCTTTCTAATTATCTTCATTTTCTTCTGATTTATACTCTGAGATTGCACTTTTTCAAGATGTTTTTCACTCTATCCGGAGAATGAGGTAAAGCATGTAACTCCGGGCCTGAATTACAGTATAAGAAGGGATTATTTAACAGTAAATCTTTATGATTCAGAATCTACAGGGCAGATTCACCGTATTCATACTCCTTTTCTTTTTCTTAGCATCCAGTAATTCCAAAGCGGCAAATTATAACATGTCGAATGGAAGTATTACTGTCTGCTCGGGAAACTCATTTTATGATTCTGGTGGATCTTCTTCAAATTACGGAAACAATGAAAGTTTCACTTACACCATTAATCCTGCAACAGCAGGACAATATGTCCAGGTGAATTTCTCTTCCTTTCAGACAGAAGCACTCACTGATTTTCTTACAATATATGATGGTACAAGTACCAGTGCTCCTGTCATTTCAAGTTATTCAGGAAATACATCACCGGGAATTATCACTGCAAGAAATTCTTCCGGTGCATTAACATTCGTATTTACTTCAAATGCAAATACTGTATCAACGGGTTGGGTGGCATCAATTTCCTGCGTTGCAAGCAAAACGACTTCTTCAAGTGCAAATTTTGTGATGACCAATAATGCAAAAGACACTGTAAGTGCAGGAACATTTTATGATGCCGGTGGTAGTGGAAATTATGGAAATAACGAATCAAAAACAATGACCATTTATCCTGAAACAGCAGGACAATATGTACAACTTGCATTTTCATCTTTCGGTTCTGAAACTGCAACGGATTACTTAACAGTTTATGATGGAACAAGTACAAGTGCACCTATTATTTCATCTTACTCAGGAAATAATTCTCCGGGAACAATTTCTGCAAGAAACAACAGCGGCGCTTTAACACTTGTATTTACATCCAATGCAAATACAATTTCAAACGGATGGGCTGCAACAATTACAAATATTGCATCAAAATCATCCAGCGCCAGTGGAAATTATCTAATGACAAATAATGCTGTAGATACATTAAGTGCAGGAACATTTTACGACAGTGGTGGATCTGCATCAAATTATTCCAACAGTGAAACTAAAACCATGACGATATATCCAGCGACCGCCGGACAATATCTTAAATTAATTTTTACTTCATTTCAGACAGAAGCTGCTACAGATTTCTTTACAATTTATGATGGATCGTCAACTGCTGCTCCAGTATTTTCAACTTATTCAGGAAATGGATCACCTGATACAATTGTAGCAAGAAACGCAGCTGGATGTTTAACAATCAGGTTTACCTCGAATGCAAATACTCCAGCACTGGGATGGGCGGCAACAATTTCATGTTCTGCGACCGCTGGCTCTAATTCCGGAACTTATTTAATGACGACTACGGCGGATACAGTTTGTGGCGGCAGATTTTATGATTCAGGTCACAGTGGAAATTATTCTGCAAATGAAAACAGTGTCATGACATTTTATCCTTCTTCATCAGGACAATATGTTTCACTTACTTTTTCATCTTTCCAGACAGAACAGTTTACAGATTTTATGTATATCTATGATGGTCCTGACATCACATCACCCATTATCGGTGTTTATTCAGGTTTCACAAGTCCGAATGTCATTGCTGCAAGAAACACCAGTGGATGTTTAACAATTAAATTTACATCGAATGGAAATACACAATCTGGTGGGTGGCTGGCAACGTTAGGATGTTCATCAACACCAGGAACATCATCAGGAAATTATCCTATCAGTAATGCTGCGAATATTACAACCTGCGGAGGAAACTTTTATGATTCGGGAGGAACAGCATCCAATTATGATGCGAATGAATCTTCCACTACCACATTATATCCGTCAACTACAGGCCAATATGTAGTGCTAACATTCTCATCATTTCAAACGGAACAATTTACGGATTACATGTACATCTATGATGGCACAAGTACATCTTCACCACTGATCGGAATTTATTCAGGAAATACAACACCGGGAACAATCGGTGCAAGAAATGCATCGGGATCTTTAACTGTAAAATTTACATCCAACGGAAATACACAAAGTACAGGATGGGCTGCAACAATTTCCTGTTCTGCATCACCCGGATCAAGTGCAGGAATCTATCCGATGTCGCCGGGAGCAGTAGTTACAACATGTTCAGGAACATTTTATGACAGTGGAGGGTCAGGTGCTGCGCATGATAAAAATGAAAATTATACCATGACATTTTATCCTGAAACTGCAGGCAATTATGTAAAACTTGCATTTACAGGATTTCAGATAGAATATGCAACTGATTATTTATATCTCTATGACGGTACCAGTGCATCTGCTCCGTTGATCGGAATTTATACGGGAAATACTTCACCGGATACTATTGTTGCAAGAAATTCAACTGGTGCATTAACATTTGTATTTACATCAAACGGCAGTGTACAGAATTTCGGATGGGCAGCAACCATTTCGTGTTCATCCACTGCAGGAACAATTTATGGCGCATATCCAATGACTAATAATGCAGTGGATACAGTCTGTGGCGGAACCTTTTATGATATGGGCGGCTCTACCGCAAGTTACTCGAACAGCGAAACTAAAACAATGACATTTTATCCCTCAACAGCAGGACAATATTTATCTGTCAACTTTACTTCATTTCAAACTGAAGCTGCCACGGATTATTTATATGTGTATGACGGAACAAGTACATCTGCATCACTGATCGGAATGTTTTCAGGTTTAACAGGTCCGTGTACGATGTATGCTACCAATGCAGCAGGTGCATTGACATTTAAGTTTACATCAAACGGAAGTGTAAATTCTACAGGATGGGCAGCAACATTAAGTTGTGTTTCTTCCTATTGTTCAAATGCAGGTTGTTATTTAATGACAAATGGTGCAACCATACATGCAGGTGGCGGAACATTTTATGACAGCGGAGGTAGTTCCGGACAATATTCTGCGAGCGAAACCAGTACAATGACATTTTATCCGACATCAGGATTAGCAATTCAAATGGCATTTTCTTCCTTTGCAACAGAAGCAACCAATGATAAATTATTTATTTATGATGGTCCGAATACTTCTTCAACATTATTAGGAACATATTCAGGAAATACCAGTCCGGGAACATTTACTGCAACAAACGGATCAGGATGTTTAACGGTAAAATTTACCTCTAACGGAAATAATCAGAACAACGGATGGGTTGCATCCATCAGCAATACAGGAACAACAACCTGGAGTGGTGCATCGAGTACAGACTGGAGCAGTTCTTCCAACTGGGCAGATGCATGTGCAGCACCAAGTTGCGCAGTGAATGTAAATATTCCGTTTACATCATTATTTCCAACCATCAGCAGCAACACGAATGTGAAAAACCTTAATGTTGCGAGTGGAGTAACATTGACTATCAGCTCAGGAACAACAGTTACCGTTTGTGGGGATTTCACAAATAGCGGAACAATTGCAATGGCAACAGGTGCCACACTTTTATTTAACAACGGAAGTGTTGTACAGAATATATCAGGAACATTAACAGGAAGTAATGCAGTAGGAAATATTGTAATTACAAAAACCGGTGGAAGTGTTGTAGTGGGAAGTGATATTGAGATCAAAGGAAACCTGACAACAAGTAACAGTACAAGTATTCTGAATACAGGTGGTAGATATTTAAAGCTCGGAGGTAATTTAATTAACTCATCCGGTGAAACTACATTCAGCAGTTCGGGAACAACCGGCACACTTGAATTCAACGGAACAAGTGCGCAAACATTTACCCCGGGTGGAACAATCAATCTGAACAATGTAAAAATTAATAATGCAGCAGGAGTAACTCTGAGCGGAGATCTGAATATGGGAAGCAGTGGTATCTTAACAATGACAAATGGTGTGCTCTCTGCAGGATCCAATAAGGTAATAATTGGAAATTCATCGTCATCTGCAATCAGCGGAATCAATGCCTTAAGTTATGTAGATGGAATTTTACAACGTGCATTAAACGGAGCAGCAACTTCATATGATTTTCCTGTCGGATCCGCAACAAAAGGTTTTCAGAAAGTGAATGTGACCTTTACAACACCCACAACAATTCCTGCATTGAAAGTTGATTTCTCTCCATATGTAACAGTTCCGAATGGTCCCTCAGCACCCGATTGTCCGAATGCAGATTTCTCAACAAATCCTGCGTTAAATAACGGATACTGGGAAATAACACCCACTGCAAATCCAACTTCAGGAAATTTTGATATTACATTGTACAGTACCAATTACAACAATCAGTCATCAAACAGAGGCTGGTCGGTGATGAGAGCGAATGACATCAACAGCACCTGGGGTTTTACCGGAACCTGCGTGATGACAAATACAGTAACACAGGCCAGAAGAACAGGAGTTAATGGATTTGGTGTATTCGGAATTGCACAAACAGGCGGAGCATTACCGGTTGAATTAATTTATTTCTCCGGAGAAAATAAGGATGGGAAAAATTTAATCAGCTGGGTGACTGCTACAGAAAAAAATAATGATTTTTTCACACTTGAAAAATCAGAAGACGGAAAAGAATTTGAATATCTCGGGAAGATAAAAGGTGCAGGAACTACGAAACTACAGCAGACATATAATTTCACTGACAACACTCCTACCGGAGAAATCACTTATTACCGTTTAACACAAACTGATTTCGACGGACATTTTAAAGTTTTCAAAGCAATCTTTATTAAGAATACGGAAAAAGGAAATTGTGAATTATTTCCAAATCCAACCAATGGATATTTAAATCTCAGTTATAAAGGAAATGACGGTGATCAGATTGAAATCAATGTGATCAGTATGACTGGTGCAATTGTTTACAGGACAAATGCTGATGCGGGAAGTGGATTTTATTCCGGTGAAATTAATTTATCACAATATCAGCCGGGAGAATATCTTGTGAGATTGATAATTGGTGGCGACAAAGTGATCAATCAGAAAATTGTGTTGAGGAAGTAAGACTTTATTCGCTACTCGTTATTCGCCACTCGCTATTCGCCACTCGCTATTCGCTACTCGGTAATCGTTATTCGTAATTCGTAATTCGTAATTCGTAATTCGTAATTCGTAATGATGATTCCGGAGGAATCACATGTATTAGAAAAAATATCCTAACCAAAACAGCCGATGCGTTTTTGCTTTGCAAAAACGCATCGGCTGTTTTATGAATGTCCTTTTCTAATACATTATTCTCCTCCGGAGAACAAAATTCTGCGTTAGGGATAGCAGCGGTTTCATGTAACAGGTGCTTCGCAACACTACATGATATGAGCGGATAGCCCGACCCTGTAGTTAAGCTTGCGGATACTACAGGGGAACGCCCAAAAAATGCAGAATTCAGAATGCAGAATTCAGAATTCAGAATTAATTTCCCTATTTAAATTTCGTCTATTCGTATTTTGTCAGTTTCGTACCATTCGCATTCGTAGCTTAAATCTAACTACGAAGCATACTCAATTCACGGAAAAAAAAATGCTCCGCTATCTTTCGATGCGGAGCAGATACTGTTTAAGAATATTATTAATTATGCTTCAGCTTCGATCGGCTGAACATAAACATAAGATCTGTTATCTGATTTTTTGCGGAAAATTACAGTTCCGTCAATCAATGCAAACAGTGTATGATCTTTTCCGATACCAACGTTTTCTGCAGGATGATGTGAAGTACCACGCTGACGAACGATGATGTTACCGGCAAGAGCAATCTGTCCACCGAATATTTTTATACCTAAACGTTTGCTATGCGATTCGCGTCCGTTTTTGGAACTACCGACACCTTTTTTGTGAGCCATTGTATTGTGAGCTTAATTGATTCGAATAATAATTATGCAGTGATTGATTCTATCTGGATTTTAGTAAACGCCTGGCGATGACCATTCATTTTCTGATATCCTTTACGACGTTTCTTTTTAAACACGATTACTTTATCGCCTTTAACATGAGAAACCACTTTTGCTGAAACTGAAGCACCTGATAACATCGGAGCACCAACTTTTACAGAGCCGTTATTGTCAACCAGCATTACCTGGTCGAAGGTTAAAGCATCACCTTCTTTAGCATCCAGACGGTGTACATAAACAGAGGTTTTTTCTGCTACTTTGAACTGCTGTCCGGCAATATTTACGATCGCGTACATGATTGATTGTATTAATTTTCCCGAAAGGGAGGGCAAAGATATAAAAAAGGGATAAAATTTCAAGAGGATGATTGTGAAATATTTCGACAGATAAGACTTATTGCAAGGCCTTGATTTACAGCCATCAACATATCAATGGATCAAGGTTTTAAGTGACCGGGGCTTCAAGGTATCTAAAACCTTAGCATAAACCCTGAACTCTAAACCCTGAACTTTATGAACCAGAGGTTTTATCCTTCATATAGGCTCTCGCCTTTACAACCGCTGATTGTCCGCTGATCAGGAAAACTCCTCCAAGGATGGCAGCCATCGAAACCAGGTGCCAGAAGCTTAACTGTTCCCCATCCAGAATCCCCCAGCCTAGTGCCACAATCGGCATAAAATAAGTGGTAACCGAAGCAAATAACGGACTCGAGATTTTCACCATCTGGAAATAAAGGACGCTGGATAATGCCGTTCCCATTACACCAAGAATTACGATGAATAATAATGACAGACCTGCGCCCGGAACATTTTGCAGGCGACTGATAAAATCAGTTCCGGCCAGTAAAAAAATCAGGTAAGGAATTCCTAAAAAAAATAAAGAGACACCGGTGATGGTAATTGAATCAACTCCGCTTAAATATGTTTTAATGGTGTTTACACTGATACCATAAAACAATGTTGCAATTACAATCAGTAAAGCATATCCGAAATCCGCAGACAAACCTTGTCCGTCGAAACGTAAAAATATCAATCCTGCTGCACCAATAAATCCAATTCCTACTCCCAGGATCTGACGTGCGTTAAACTTCGTTTTGAAAAAATAACTTCCCACAATCATTGTAAATAATGGTGTGAGTGCATTCAGCATTCCGGCAAGTGTACTGTTGATTCTTGTTTGTGCAGTGGCAAATAAAAATGCAGGTATACCTGATCCTATTATTCCAACAACTGCAATATATTTAATCGATTCGCGGGGAATTGTTTTTAATTTATTCACAACAAAAGGAAACATTGCAAGAAATGCAACACCAATTCTGATTGCTGCAAGTTGTGCAGGAGCGAATCCCATCAAACCATGTTTCATTAAAATAAATGAACTTCCCCAGATGAGAGAAAGAATCGTGAGAAAAACCCATTTCATGTTCGATGATTTTCCGTTCATCTTTTCTTTGCTGCCGTATTTACTTTTACTTTATTTTTCTTTTCGTGAAATGCTCCTTTATATTCAGGATTTTCAAGATGCTTCTGTCTGTCGATTTCGCGATTCATCTCCTGCTTTTCTTCATTGGAAGTCACTGCAATTTCAACTGCTGAAGGAATTTTTATCTCCGGTATTGGCTGACGTATAAGCTTCACGATTTTCTTTAAATGATATTCATCAGCAGGGCTTACAAACGTGATAGACTTCCCAAGTTTGAATGCACGACCCGTACGACCGATACGATGTATATAATCCTCATAGATCACTGGAGTATCAAAATTCACCACATGACTTACATCGGGGATATCAAGTCCGCGTGCAGCAAGGTCAGTTGTTACCAGCAATCTTATATCCTCATCGCGGAATGCATTCATCGCATTAATTCTGGTCTGCTGAGTTTTATTACCATGGATAATCCTTATATTATCAATTCCATAAATCCTCTCTAAATATTTTCCAATATTTCCTGCAATGAGTTTTGTTTTACAGAAAAGGATCACTTTTTTGAATTCGTTTTCATCTTTCAGTAAAAATTCAAGAAGATTTAATTTGCTGCGGAGATTCGGTACTTTATAATATTCCTGGCTAACGGTATCGGCTGTACGAACTTCAGGAGTAATATTAATTATCACTGGGAAATCCATAAAATCGCCCGAGATTTTTTTCACCAGTTCCGACATTGTCGCAGAGAATAAAATATTCTGACGCTTTTGCGGAATTACTTCAAGAATACTGTGAAACTGACTCATAAAACTTTTATCCATCAATCGTTCAGCTTCATCCAGCACCAGATGTTTTATCTTTCTAGAATGGATATCTCCGCTTTTATACAGATCAATAAATCTGCCGGGAGATGCAACAATGATATCAACACCTTTTGCAAGTTCTTCTTTCTGTTGTTTCGCACCTTGTCCGCCAAATACAACTGCATGACGTAGCCCTGTGTATTTTCCAAGTTCTTCAATTGCCTTTCCCACCTGCAGACTTAATTCACGCGTAGGAACTAGAATAAGTGCACGAGGCTCATCACCCTGTGGATAATTCAGAATTCTAAGAAGTGGTAATAAATAAGCTGCAGTTTTCCCTGTTCCTGTTTGAGCAATACCCATTACGTCCTGACCGCCAAGTATTGCGGGTATTGATTTTTCCTGAATGGGAGTCGGATTTTCGTAGCCCATGTCAGCGATGGCAGTGAAAAGTTGCTTGTTTAATTTAAAATCGCTGAAATTCATTTCACAAATCTAGTGAAAAGGACTGCGTATCGAGATTGCCGATATCAAAATGTGCTTTAAGCCTTTCGCCACTCGCCTCTTACCTGATTCTTAATTACGAATATTTCTGTTACCGATTATTGTTTCAATAATATGTATTTGACTCCACATTTTATTTATAAAAATAATGCGGGAAGCGAGTGGCGAAATGCGAGCAGCTAATTTATTGTTTCCGAATAACTGCTCCCAGTTTCGATTCAAATTGCTTCATAAGTTTATTCATCACCACATCAATTTGTTTATCCTGTAATGTTGCATCAGGATCGCTTAGTAAAAAAGAAAGTGCATATGATTTTTTTCCTTCGCCGAGTTTTTCTCCTTCATAAACATCAAATAAATTCACTCTCTTCAATAATGCAGGCTCAGTTGCATATGCGATATTTTCGATAGCAGTATATTTCACTTCGCGATCAATCACCATTGATAAATCCCTCCGCACTTCAGGAAATCTGGGAGGTGCAGGAACACTTTTATCTTTAACAGGAACAAGGTGCATCAGTTCTTCCAGATTAATTTCTGCATACCATACAGGTTGTGAAATATCAAGTGGTTTGAGAATATTTTTCTTAACCTGTCCAAATGAAGCAAGACGTTTCCCATCTACTTCATAAAGTAAGGATGATTGCAGTGAAGTTGTATTCAGTTCAGATAAGCTCAACTGCACGCGCGAATCAATTCCTACCGACTGAAATAAATTATTTACAACAGATTTCAGATAATAAATATCATATTCTGCAGAACGGATTTTCCAGTGTTCATCATGACGATCTCCGGTAATCCAGATTGCGAGATAATAAGTTTCCCTGTACTTGCCATTAATCTTCAGATAAGTTTTTCCAGTTTCAAATAATTTTAATTCAGTTTGCTTACGATTCAGATTGTATGCTACCGATTGCAATCCTGTCAGCAGCATCTGGTGACGCATCATCCCAAGATCATTACTTAATGGATTGATAATTTTCACACTCTCTACTCCACCAGGCAAAGGCAATACTTCTTCGTCGCTCATTCTGGTGAGACTGTTATTCATCACTTCATTATAACCATTTGCAACAAGCCATTCACCTAACCTGAAATAAATTTCTTCTGGATCGGGTTTAGCAACAGGTGCAACTGAGATATTTAATTTCTTCGGTAATACTACAGCGTTATAACCATAAATGCGCAAGATTTCTTCAACAATATCAGCAGGCCTGGTTACTTCAACTTTAAAAGGAGGGATTTCGAGTTCGAGACCTTCATTATTTTCAGAAACAATTTTAATCTGCAGATCAGTTAATATTCTCTTGATATCTGATTTTGCTATTTCATTTCCGCAAAGCGTGTTGATATAATCGAAACGGATGCTGATTTTTTTCCATTCTGCAGGAACAGGATAAATATCCGTAATCTCACTACTGACAGATCCTCCTGCTAAATCTTCGATCAGTAATGCAGCAAATTTTAAAGCAGTAATTGTCATTTCCGGATCCGTACCTCTTTCAAAACGAAAAGAAGAATCAGTATGCAATCCATGTGCTCTCGCGGCTTTTCTTATACGAACAGGATTGAAACAAGCGCTCTCAAGAAAAATATTTTTAGTGGTTTCAGAAACTCCTGAATCAATTCCGCCAAATACTCCGGCAATACATAATCCACCTTTCGCATCAGCAATCATCAACTCTGTACCATTGAGTTCGCGATCAGTTTCATCAAGAGTTTTAAATTTTGTTCCTTTAGGCAGTGTTCCGACTATTATTTTATTACCGGAAATTTTATCTGCATCAAATGCATGTAAAGGCTGACCGAGATAATGCATCACATAATTAGTGATGTCAACTATATTATTTATTGAACGGATTCCGATACTGCTCAACCTGTTTTTCAGCCATTGCGGAGATTCTTTAACAGAAACATTTTTTATCTCCACAGCAGAATATCGCGAACATCCATCATGATCTTTTATCTCTGCGCTAATTTTCTTGTCGTTGTTATGAACTTTGAATTTTGAAACATCAGGCATTGCAATATTCAATGGATTATCCTTTCCGGACAATGCTTTTAAATCTCTTGCAACTCCGAGATGTGAAGCCGCATCGGCACGATTTGGTGTCAATCCGATTTCAAAGATCCAGTCTTCTGTTAATTTGAAATAATCTGCTGCCGGAATTCCTGTTTTTGTAGTATCAGGCAACACTAATACTCCTGCATGTGATTCACCCATTCCAAGTTCATCTTCTGCGCAAATCATTCCGTCAGAAACTACGCCTCTTATTTTTGATTTCTTAATTTCAAATGCATCACCTTTAAACGGAAACATCATTGCACCGGGCAACGCAACAATCACATGCTGACCAGCTGCAATATTCGGAGCACCGCAAACAATATTTCTTGGTTCAGCTTCACCGGTATCAACTGTGGTAACATGCAAACGATCCGCATTCGGATGTTTCTCACAGGTAAGCACTTTCCCGGTGACAACATTTTTCAGTCCGCCTTTCAGGCTTTGCCAGTATTCAAGTTGTTCTACTTCAAGTCCGCATCCCGATAATAATGCTGAAATTTCTTCAGGAGATTTATCAATGCTGATCAGGTCTTTCAGCCATGACAGGGAAATTTTCATTCGTAAAATATATTTTGGCAAATGTAATCGATTTCCCCTATCATAATAAAGCGGGATACCCCTTTCATAATTGCTGAATACTATATTTGTATTGTAAAATCAGGGGTAATCAGGGATAATGAAACGGCCACCAAAATCAGTTAAGAATAAAAAAAACATTGACCCTGCTACCCGGGTAACCAGTACGCCGGAACCTGTTGTTGACTATCGAAAAACTCTTCCGTTTTATTTATTATCCGGAATAATTGCATTTGTACTTTACATCAATACATATAATCATCAATATGCACTGGATGATGCAATGATGATCACTCAAAACCGCGTAACACAACAGGGGTTTGCCGGCATTAAAGACCATTTGACACATGATTTCTTATATGGATTTTTACCTCCTGGTGCAGCAAAAAACGCAGGCAGCAGCAGATGGCGCCCTCTTCCTCTGATTACGTTTGGACTGGAGGTCGGAATTTGGGGAATTAATCATCCAAACATAAGTCATTTGATAAATATACTTTTATATACTGTTTTAATTTTACTGCTTTTACATTTCCTGAATGTATATCTTTTAAAAAATATCTGGCTCGCATTTTTTGCAACATTATTGTATTGCATACATCCATTGCATTCAGAAGTAGTTTCAAATATTAAAAGCCGTGATGAAATTCTTTCTTTATTGTTTTTGTTATGGTCATTGATTGAATTTATGAAATTCACAAGAATCGGAAGCAATGTTCATTATGTCATTTCACTTGTTTTATTTTTTATTTCACTTACTGCAAAAGAAAATCCTGTTACATTTATTATAGGAATTCCTCTCATTTTGTATTTTTTTACAGACCTTAAACGTAATAAGATAATAAAATACGGAAGCAGCTATCTTTTAACAGTTCTTGTTTTTATGGCAATCCGGATTTCACTGGTGCCAATATCAGATGTAAAACCCGCAGATGAAATCATGAATAATCCTTTCTTATATGCAACAGGATTACAATCATTTCTCACTAAAATTTACATTCTACTGCTATATATAAAGTTAATATTAATTCCTTATCCTCTGGTATATGATTATTCATACCGGATGATTCCTTACCAGGACATTTCTTCACCAGGAGTATGGTTGTCAGTCTTATTTTATACTGGTATTTTTATATATGCATTAAATGGATTTAAATCTAAAAACATATTTTCCTTTTGCATTCTTATGTTTCTGTTAACCATTTCAGTAAGTAGTAATATTATTGTTGAAATCGGGTTAACAATGGGGGACCGCATGATGTTTCTGCCAACCATATTCACTTCCATCATTTTTGCATTAGCCGGAAATAAAATTGCAGATTATCTTTCCGTAAAATTAAAAATGAAAAAAATAATTCCGGTAGCTATTATGATAACCCCGGTTTTCCTGCTGAGTGCAGGTTATACTTTTGCAAGAAACAAGGATTGGAAAAATGATGTAACTCTACAGATCGCGGATGTAAAATATTCCGACAACAGTGTTCGCACAAATGGAGGCGCAGGAAATGCATATATTACTCTAGCTGAAAATGTGAATAATACAAAGCAGCAAAAAGACAGTCTTATAAATCTTGCATTGAAATATTTCAGAAGAGCACTGGTATTGAATCCGGGATACAATGATGCCTATCTGAATATGGGAGTTGCATATACAAGAATTGACAGCATTGAAAAAGCAGAAGAATACTGGAATCATGCAAGAACCATTTTCCGGGAGCATCCAAAAATCAAAGAATTTGATGACTTCCTGGCTATCTATTACAGGGATAAAGCTTTTAATTATGAATCAAAAGGTTCAAATGATTCCGCAGTAATGTATTACCGTCATGCATTAAAATATATGTATGCAAATGATACCATACACCAGGAAACATTATTTCACCTTGCAGGCACCTTTTACCGTCAGGAGAAATATCAGGAATCACACGATGTGCTTGGAGAATTGTTACAACTTAATCCTGACAATGAAAAAGTGAAAATAGGATTTAACGCTACAGCTGCAATGCTGAACAGTAAGAAGTAATTCTGAATTCAAAATTATTTTTAACTGCTTCGCGGTCTTTTTTTATTTTCACTTCGTAGCAATCCTGCTGCTACGAAGTGAAATAATTCCGGGAACATTTATTTTCTCATTACAATATATCCCGTTTGCGAACCTTCGTCTTTACCTGAATCAAAAACATAGAAATATGTTCCTTCTGGTAATTCATCACCCATCCTGACAAAATCAGTATTTGAAAACCCGTTCCAGCTGTTGTCGTAATTGATTTTCTTATAAACCAGGTCACCCCAGCGATTAAATATTTTCAATACGGCATCAGGATATCTTTCAATATTGCTGATCACAAAATAATCGTTCACACCATCTCCATTCGGAGAAAATCCTTCAGGAATAAATAATGTATCACAGGTCACATTAACATGTATGCTGTCGAGTACGGAACAACCATTAATATCCGTAACAGTTACTGTGAATACTGTTGTTTCCTGTGGATTAACAGTTGTAGTTATATTATTTGGTGTTTCACATAAAGAAGCAGGGTTCCAGCTGTAATTTACACCACCGCCTGCAGTAAGTGTTATTGTTGAATCACAGGTAATGTTCGCATCATTGCTTACAATTACCAATGGCAATAAATTAACTGTAATTGTTTGCGGACCGGCATTGAATACTCCACAACCTGCAGTGGCAGTGACTGTATAATCTCCCGACTGCCATACATTCAGCTGAGTTAATGTATCATTTGTCAAAAGCACATTGTCATGATACCATTGATAAGAAACTCCACTATATGAAGTTACATTTAATGTAACAGAATCTCCATCACAGAATATATCATTGCCGGAATTTGTAATTGCGATTGAAGAACTGTCATTCAGTATTATTGTAGATTGTAAAATACATCCAAGGGAATCTGTAACAGTATAATCATAATTTCCTGCAATAAGGCTGTCGATCATATTCACTGTATCTGTTGTAGACCATACATAAGAATATGGCGCTACACCACCCTGTACACTCAGTGATATACTTCCCAGCATTCCTTGAATACATTGTGGAGAAATAATAGTATTGGCTGAAGTGATTGCAGAGTTTAATTCTGTAATTGTATCAGACAATGAAAGAGAACAGGAGAATCCGTCAGTTATCGTAACTGTATAAATTCCTGCAATTGCATTTGTCAGATCCTGAGCAACACTTGCATCCGACCAGAGGAATGAGTAAACCGGAGTGCCGCCGCTTACATTTAATGCAATCATTCCCGAACTGTCACCCGCACAATTAATAGCTGTCACTGTTAAAATTGCTGTTAAAGCACTGTCAGGTTCTGTGATACTGTCAGTATATGAAATCGTACATCCGTTACTGTCACTTAATAATATTGTATATACACCTGCTGAAAGTGAATCAAGATCTTCAACAGTATCAGTGGTATTCCATAAATAGGTATATGGCATTGTACCACCGGTAGGTTGCAAATCAATTGCTCCGGTAGAATCACCATGACATAATACAGGTTGCATACTTAATATTGCAGATAAAGCTGCAGCAGGACCGGATACAATTGTATCAAGTGTTACAATACAACCGAATGTATCAGTAACAAGAACATTATATGGACCTGCCGGGAGACTGTCAATATCTTCTGTGACTTCAGTATTGTTCCAGATATAAGTATATGGCGCATTTCCAGTCAGAGTAATATCAATTGCTCCGATACTGTCGGCAAAACAATTTGAATTTGTAATTACTGCACTCACTTGTGGAGTTGCATGCACAGTAATATAAGCCCAGGCTGTATCACATCCCGTAGGTGTTCCATCATCACAAACCTGGTATGCAATTGAATCAATTCCGTTGAAGAATGAATTAGCTACATAAATAATTTGTTGTGATGTATCTGTTGATGCCGTTCCGTTCGATGGAGATGTAATGATTGTAACCGACAACACTCCGTTCTCTGAATCTGTATCATTACCAGTTACATTAATAAATGCGGTATCTGCCGAACAAATTATAATACTATCATTCAGCGCATCCGGAGGATCATTTGCAGGAACTACTGTTATAATTACAAGGGCTGTATCACAATATACCGGCATTCCGTTATCGCAAATCACATATGTGAGTGTATCAATACCGGTAAAGTTTGTATCCGGACAATAAGTTATAATTCCGTTTAAAGTATCAATGGCAATTGTTCCGTTTGATGGACCAGTCAATATTCCCAATGATGTATTTACAATTCCGTTCTCAACATCCGAATCATTCAGTAAAATTGAAATCTGTATACATGAATCTTCAACTGTGGAAACAGCATCATCCAGTGCAACAGGAGGATCATTTACCGGAAGAATATTTATAAAGATCCACGCAGTATCACAATAAACTGGAATACCACTGTCGCAAACCGCATATTGAATGCTGTCATTGCCAAAATAGTTTGCATTTGGAGTGTAAGTGATATTTCCTAAGGTGTCAACAGATGCGGTTCCGTTAAATGGACCGTTCAGAATTGTTACTGCTGCAGGGTTGATATTATTATCCGGATCAGTATCATTTAGTAATACAGCAATCACAACTACAGAATCTTCATTGATGGTAATTGTATCATTCTGTGCATCCGGAGGATTATTCACGTAAACAATCATTGTATCTGTTCCATCACAACCTAAACTGTCAGTAACAATTAAAATAAATTGTTGTGTAATATTTACTGTTGCTGTAGGATTGGCAAGAGAACTGTCATCGAGATATATTGCAGGATTCCATGTATAAACATATGGAGGATTACCACCTGAAGCAGGCGTTATTCCTCCAATTACTACAGGCGTTCCTGAAGTTGTAAACTGATCAACACCGGCATCGGCCACCGGGTTCGGATAAATAATAATTACAGACGTATCACTGCTGCTACATCCACCATTGGTAATTGTCCAGATCATTAAATTCTGACCAATATCGGGATTTGAAACAGTTGCAATTGTATCATTCGGTAATGTAAATATTGCACTTCCGGTACTAGACCATGTTCCTGTTCCGATTGAAGGAGTATTTCCATGAACTGTAATTCCGGTTACTGACGAACAGAAAGACTGATCAATACCTGCATCTGCTGCATTCACCTGTTGTGCAACATCAATTGTAATTGTGTCTGTACTTACACATTGACCATTTGTAATTTCCCATACAAATTGATAAGAGCCAAGTACAAGATTTGTAACTGTAGTGTTTGGATCTGTCGGATCAGTAATTAATGCAGTACTTGTTGTAGTCCACAAACCTGTTCCGAGATTAGGTGTATTTGCAGCAAGTGTTGATGAATTGTTTGTTTCACAGATTTGCTGATCAGGGCCGGCATCTGCAACTTCATTACTGTCAACATGTATCACAACAGGATCTGCATATACACAAACTCCGTTGGTAATTGTCCAGAATAATGTATCATCTCCAGCCTGCAGAAATCCAATTGCAGTAGTACTCGAAGAACTTGAATCGCCAAATGTGATCAATGGATTTGATGATGTCCATAAACCTGTTCCAGGTAGTGGATCATTCGCAACTATCAGCACAGAACCCTGTGTCTGACAAATGGATTGATTCGATCCGGAATTGGCAACAATCAAACTATCGACATGTATTGTAATTGTATCAGATGAAGTACAATTCCCGTTTGTAACTGTCCACACAAAAATGCTTGTTCCATAAGGTACACTTGTAACTGTTGTATTCGGATCTGTTGGATCAGTTATTACAGATGTACTGGTTGTCGTCCATAAACCTGTTCCCGGAGTTGGATCATTTGCGTTCATTGTTTTATCAAAGATGTCGCAATGCGATTGATCAATACCTGCATCAGCAATGACAAGGCTGTCGATTGTGATCTTCATTGTATCAACGGATACACATGCACCATTTGTAATTGTCCAGGTGAAATAATAATCACCGGCGTTAATTAATCCGCTTACATCAGATGTATTACTTGTTGCATCAGAAAAGATTCCTCCATTTAATGCAGTCCATAAACCATTTCCAGGAGTAGGATCATTTGCAGACATAGTAATAACTGTTCCGCTGCAAACTTCAACATCGGAACCTGCATCTGCAATAATTGAATCTGCAACAACAATTGTAACAGTGTCACTTGATATACATGCACCATTGCTGATTGTCCAGATAAAATCAAAACTTCCGGCACTTAACCCTGTTATGCTTGTAGATGCATTTGACGGACTAGTAATAATTGCAGTACTTGTGGTTGTCCATAAACCAATTCCCGGCAATGGGCTATTTCCGTTTAACAATGCAGAAGTTGAATTACATAATGACTGATCAATCCCGGCATTTGCAGTAATCTGCGCCAGCACAGTAATTCTTACCGTATCACGGGATGTACAAGTTCCATTGGTAATCGTCCATACAAAATCATAATTTCCGGTAGCAGCAAAAGCATTTACTGTTGTATTTGCTGAATTAGGATTTCCTAGTGTGCCTCCATTTAAAGCAGTCCATGTTCCGGTTCCTGATGAAGGATTATTTGCATTTAATATTGCGGTAGTACCAATACAGATTTGTTGATCAGGACCTGCACTTGAAACAATTAGAGAGTCAATATGAATTCGCACTGTATCTTTTGTTATGCATGAACCATTCGTAATAGTCCAGATATAAATATGATCACCTGAAGTTAATCCGGTAACTGTTGAAGCAGGATTTGAAGGTGTCGTTATAGTAGAGGAACCTGATGTAGTCCATAAACCTGTTCCGGGTGTTGCAATATTTCCTGCTAATGTTGCAGAATTAACTCCGCATAAATTCTGATCTGCACCGGCATTTGCAATTACATTCTGACTAACAGCAATTGACATTGTATCACGATTCACACATGAGCCATTTGTAACCGTCCAGATAAATGTATATACACCCGCGCCTGATAATCCCGTCACTCCCGAATTTGCACTCGATGGAGTTGTGATGGTTGCGGTACTTGATGTTGACCACAAACCTGTCCCGGGTGCAGCTGAATTTCCTGCTAGAGTTGCAGTAGTTGTAGTTGAACAGATCTGCTGATCAGGACCTGCGTTTGCAGTTATCAGTGAATCACGACGGACATTTATTGTATCACGTGTGATACATGCTCCATCAGTTATTCTCCATACAAATAAATTATTTCCGTATGCAAGATTATTTACAACAGTGTTTGCAGAATTTGCACTTACAATTGTTGCAGTTCCCAGTGAAGTCCAGTGACCTGTTCCGGGTGCAGGATTATTTCCTGAAAGATTTGCAGTTGTTGCACTGCAGATAAACTGATCAGGGCCCGCATTTGCAACGATAGAAGAATCAACAGTGATTCTTATTGTATCTCTTAAAACACAGGCACCATTTGTAACAGTCCAGATGAAAGAGTATATTCCTGCATTACTGAATCCGCTTACTGCAGTATTTGAACTTGACGGACTTGTTATGATTGCAGCGCTGGATGTAGTCCACAAACCTGTTCCAGGAGTTGGATTGTTTGCAGATAATGTTGTAGTTGTATTCTGACAAATTTCATCATCAAGACCCGCTACTGCCGGGATCTGAACATTCACTGTAATTCTCATTGTATCACGACTGATACAGGTTCCGTTTGTAATTGTCCAAACAAACTGATGTGTTCCTGCCGTTAAACCTGTAACAGTTGATGTCGGACTTGATGGAGTTGTAATGGTCCCTCCGTTTAATTTTGTCCAGACTCCTGTTCCGGGTGATGGATTATTTCCGGCCAATGTTGTGTTGGGATTTGATTCACAGATCTGCTGATCTGGTCCCGCATTCGCGATCACCAATGAATCAACATGAACAATGATGGTATCCCTGTTTACACATGCACCATAAGTATTGGTATAAATAAATGTATTGTTTCCCGTGCTCAGATTATTTATAACAGTTGTTGCTGATGACGGACTAACTATAGTTGAACTTCCGGTTGTTGTCCATGATGCAACTGCCGGCGCAGGATTGCTTCCTGTTAAAGTAGTAGTTGTTGTATTACAAAATGTCTGATCCACTCCTGCATTTGGAATTACCGGAGCCCTTACAATAAATGCAACTGTATCTTTGCTTACACAACCACCATTGGTAATTGTCCAAACGAAGTTGTAAAATCCTGCAACACTTAATCCTGTAACAGTTGTTGTTGCACTTGATGGAGTTGTAATTGTTCCGCCATTTAATGCGGTCCACAAACCAGTTCCCGGTGATGGATTATTTCCATTTAATGTTCCGGTTCCGGTACTTGTACATACCTGTATATTATTTCCTGCATTAGATGTAACAACTGTACTTACTGTTACGATCATTGTATCTTTTGTAATACATCCACCATTATTAATAGTCCATATAAATGTATTTATTCCATTCGCTAAAGCTGTAACTCCTGATGTTGCACTCGACGGAGTTGTAATCGATGCTGTTCCGGTGGTAGTCCAGGTTCCTGTTCCGGGCGATGGGTTATTACCTGCGAGAGTTGTAGTTGGATTTGTATTACATGCAGTCTGATCCGAACCTGCATTTGCAGCAATCGGAGATGAAACAATTATCTGCATAGTATCTCTGGATACACATGATCCGTTGGTTACTGACCATACAAATACATAAGTGCCTGGTGTTCCTAATCCTGTAATCGTTGTATTTCTTGATGATGGAACAGTAATCGTTGCTGAACTTGTTGTTGTCCACAATCCTGTTCCCGGTGCTGGTGCACTTCCTGCCATCGTTGCAGTTCCTGCTGTTGAACATATATTCAGATCAGGTCCTGCATTAGCAGTGACGGGTTGATCAACTGTAATTAACACCTGGTCTGCATCAGAACATGCACCACCATCCGAAACCACCCAGAAAATAAGATAACTTCCACTCACAAGATTTGAAATAAGAGTAGTGTCATTTCCCATACTTCCGATTACAGCTCCACTGGAAGTAAACCATGTTCCGCTTACTCCTGGTAATCCCGGATCAACTGCATAAATTGTTGTTGATGATTGTGGTGAGCAAATTCTTACTGTATGTTGTATAGCCTGTGCAAGTAATACATATATGGTATGTGTGATGGTATCTTTATTATTGAGTGCATCAGTTACAATTAATCTTACTGTATAATTTCCTCCTGAAGCATAACTGTGTGTAATCGGCGTACCGGTACCAGTTTGTGTATCGCCGAAATTCCAGTCCCAGTTTGTAATTGCTGCACCACCGGGAATGCTCATATCTGTAAACGTCACTGTGTTTCCAACACAAACGATGGAATCATCCACACTAAACTCAGCCTGCGGAGCCTGTGCAGAGGCATTCCTTAATCCGCATATCAGCAGCATTAAAATAATTAAACTAAATCGTTTTCGGGATAACATCTTCAATAGGTTTTAAGCGCCGTTGATCTTTTTTGGCCCTTTTCTTACGTAAAACTTACAGAGTTTGTTTCAGCATTCAGAAACCCTTATCAGTGGCGAATCTCCTGTTCAGAAACCTTACCAGTACAGACCTAAAACCCCATTAAAAAAGCCCGGATCTTACAGGATCCGGGCTTTTTTACCACAATTAATTTACTGACTCCTATCCTCCTAAAATCTCTTTAACGATCGTTGAAACCATTCGGTTATCTGCTTTTCCTGCAAGCTGCTTTGTCACCACTCCCATCACTTTTCCCATATCCGCGGCGGAAGTTGCACCCACACTGCTGACAGCTGATTTTACAATTGCACGTACTTCATCTTCTCCCATCATTTGCGGAAGAAATTTTTCAATGACATCAATTTCCTGTTGTTCAGTTGCAGCAAGATCATCACGTTTTTGCTGCTTATAAATATCAAGTGATTCTTTTCGTTGCTTTACTAATTTCTGCAGCATTTTGATCTCATCAGCTTCATTCAATTCTCCGCCACCACTTGTTTTAGCAAGAAGAATTGCAGATTTGATTGCTCTGAGTCCGCGTAATGCTGCTTCATTTTTTGCAAGCATCGCAGCTTTCAGCTCACCCATTATTTTTTGTTCGAGACTCATTAAAAATTTATATTAATTATTGCGTTTAATACTATTCTCTTTACGCATTCGGTTTGACAACAATCAAGCGGGAAGCGAATGGCTTGAGGCGAGAGGCGCTTTTAGTCTACACGATCGTGAAGGAAGGAATTATTCTGACGGATCTCCGGTTTATTTTCATCCATGCTCAAGGTAAATCTTGACACTGCAGAATCACCAGAATTTGGAACATTATCAAGAGTTACATTTTTGCGTTTGTAGGCAGGTTCTTTTTCGAGATCAGCAATTCCGTTCGGAGAACTCATTTTATAACTGAGTTCTTTTAAACGCATGATGCGCTCACGTGAACGACGATACATTTCTTCTTCCGGAGATAAAACCTGTTGTTGCGGTTGTTGTTCATCTCTCGGAGGCTCATTACTGAGTGTATGACGGATCACAGGTTCTTCCACTGCAACAGGAATCTGTACAGGGGGAACTACCGGAGGAATTACATCTTCAACAATAACTTTTTCTTCCGCAACCGGCAATTTAGTTTCCGCTACAGGGATATTGGTTTGTGCAATTTCAGGTTCAGAACTGTGATCAGGAAAATCGAATTCTATCATTTGTGGTTCATCCAGCTGATGAACGATGATGTTATCCTGTTCCATGAATTCATTGTAAAAATCCATTTCAATTTCCGGTTCCGGTGCAGGAGCATTATTTGGTTCACGGATAATCAATACCGGTTCCATCGGATCATTTAACTGTACAAAATCAACAACTTTTACTTCTTCTTTCACTTCTTCCTTCTGCTGGAAAATTTCTTTGCGGTCATCTTCCAGTTTGAAAATTACTTTGTCGGATTTAACTACTGTATGTTCGTTTGCAATTTCTTCAGATGTTTTAAATCCTGTTGCAATAATTGTAACAGAAACTTTATCTCCTAATGTAGAATCCTGTCCGATACCCATGATGATATCTGCACTCTGACCAGCCTGTGCCTGGATAAAATCATTGATCTCTCCGATTTCATCCATTGTCACTTCAGAATTTCCACTTGCAATATTCAACAGAATGTAACGTGCACCTTCAATATGATTGTCGTTCAGCAACGGTGAATCAAGCGCCTGCTCAGCTGCACGCACTGCACGGTTATCTCCTTCAGCAGAAGCAGAACCCATGATGGCAACGCCACTGTTTTTCATTACCGTTTGTATATCTGCAAAATCAACATTCATGTGCATTGTATTCGTGATGATCTCCGCTATACTTTTTGCTGCAACAGTTAACACATCATCAGCATGTCCGAATGCTTTGCTTAAATTGAGATTGCCATAAATCTCACGTAATTTATCATTGCTGATCACAAGTAATGCATCAACATTCTTTTTCATTTCTTCCACACCAAGTTCAGCCTGTTGCTTACGCTTGCGACCTTCAAATGAAAACGGAATGGTAACAATTCCTACAGTGAGAATTCCCATTTCTCTTGCAACACCTGCAATAATAGGAGCAGCACCAGTTCCCGTACCGCCACCCATTCCTGCAGTGATGAATACCATTTTAGTATCACCATTCAGCATATTGCGCAGCTCTTCGATATTTTCAATCGCTGCCTGTTTACCAACTTCTGGTAATGAGCCTGCACCACGACCTTGTGTAAGTCCTGGCCCTAATTGTATTTTTGTATTTACAGGACTGATATCGAGTGCCTGCTGATCAGTATTACAAACCAGGAATTCCACTCCTTTGATTCCCTGGCGGAACATATGATTTACAGCATTGCTGCCACCTCCGCCTACTCCAACTACTTTTATAATGGATGGCAATTCGTTTGGTATATCAAACTGGATCATTCCTGATGGTCTCTGGTTTGAAAAGTCTTGCGTCATGATATGAATTTTTTTGTTGTTCGCTTAATTAAATAATGAATGATTACAATCTCTGGTCTTCGCCTTCATCACCGAAAATTTCTTTTCCGCCTTTGAAGAAAATATCAAACCATCTTCCTTTTTTCTCTGCTTCTGTTCGCTGCTGAATTGTATGTGCAGGATCATTTGCACGTCTTCGGTTTTCTTTTTCTATATCCTGCAACCCTTTAATAACAAGACCAACTCCTGTTGCATACATCGGGCTTTTTCTTTCCAGCACAGTGGGATCCGAAGCTTGGAATTCACGTGACTTGAAGTCGCGGC
>JADMIO010785005.1_pt1 | contig 56582 bp, 89 predicted proteins | sample 8958161 | NCBI WGS metagenome assembly JADMIO01 (sample SAMN16585339, study PRJNA669376) | soil metagenome | isolation source: Crop rotation soil | place: USA: Cullars Rotation, Alabama | collected 2011
AACCCCGGCGACACGGGACAGCCACCGACTGAACATGCTCATCGCATCGAGACCTTCTCGGCAAAGCGGAACTTGCCGCGCGGCTTCTTCTTGCGGCGGATGCCCGTGCCCTTGTCAGCCTCGTTGAACTCTTTGCCAACAGATTGCGGCACGCCACCAAAGCCGCCCGGTGTATGCGCGGCGGCTGCCATCAGACGGGCCTGTGCTGCTGATTTCGAGGGCATCAGTCGAGATACCCTTGCGCCAGAGCCAAGGCCGCCCCACGCTCATCGGGCGACAGTGCCTTGAACGCCGAGAAGCACTCACGTTCAATAGCTATATGGTCCGCCGGGAGGTCGTGGTATTGCGTAAACTCATTGAAGGATATATCGTCGAGGTTCCAGTCATCCAGCTGAGCATGAAGATTGCCGCCTACTGGTGACCCCTTATAGACCTGCTTCACCAAGGCCGCCGCGTTGCAGACGGCTTCATTCTTCATGCTCGGCCGCCCCATTTCTTCCCAGCATCCTTCGCACATCATATCCGTCCCGTATGGTTCTGCCGCTTCCGCTGCGTGGCCTTCACCACCGCCGCCAGTGTCGGTATCCGCGTGTCCACCAGGGGCTTGTCGGGCTGGGGCGTCGGGCGTGCCCATGGGCGGCTCATCGCCACATACCGGCAGCAGTCCGCGTCGTGGTCTTCCGATTCAGTGTCGAGGTCTTCCGGGTCCAGCGGATCGTGCTGCAGCGTCGGCACCGTCCGGATGAAGTCCGTGGCCGTGCTGAACACCACCATCATCGGGTTGCCGTCCGCATCCCCGGCGAGCCGACCCCGCATCTGGTCCCAGCCCTGCCGGCGGCTCTTGTCGGCTGCCAGCCATGGTGTATGCCCGGCCGCTGCCAGAACCTTGTTCATCCGCTCGCCGATCGTCGGGCCGCGGTAGCCGTAGGCTTGGCCGTCTTGGGCGAATATCTGCGTGTCAGCGACGGCGAGGCTGATCTTCTCATCGCCCTCGCGTTTAACGATACCGCGGCCGATGTCCTCAGCCTCCATCCTCAGCCCGACATCGGGCAGGCCGGTGCTGCCGTACCATTGGCGATAGAGCACCAATCCGCCCCTCGGTAGAATAAAGTTGCGCGGGCCGGCGTCTCCGCCCCGTGGATTTTGATACTCTCCGGAATCCAATTCTACGGGCTCGCTGGCAACCGCCCACCATTGGACGGCAAACGGCTTGGCAAAGCCCCAGTCAAACCCGCGAATCCGCGCCCAGTGCGTCGGGATCGTGAACGGCTCGATGACGTGCTTCTCAGTTCGCCAGCCATCGAAGAAAGCGCCCTCGATGACGTTCCAGTCACCGTCCTCAAGCGCCTTGACCAAGGCCGCCGAGCCCGCCCCCCTCAGCCTGGCGCGGTATTGCGGGTCGTCCTCGGACATCGATGGGTTATCGTCGAGCTTGGCCGGGATATACTGGCGGAGCATCCCGCCTTCCTCATCCTCCATCGGCCGAAGATCGTAGGCCCCGCTGTCGACGAACGCCTTCTTCACCCATTGGTGCCCGACGTTGCCGGGGTTGGAACCGCAGAGGATGCGCGGCACCTTGTACTGAGGCGGTGCCTTGAGGCCGACCGCTCTTACCCTGGTGCGCAGAAATCGGTAGATTACCTCGGTGAAATGCGTCAGCTCGTCGATGAGCAGAACGTGGATCTCGGCGCCCTGGTACTTGAACCGGTCCTTCTCGTCCTTGCAGTGGCAGAGGAATATTCGGCTGCCGTTCCAGAACCTGATCTCTTCCTCGACGATCGTGATATGGCCGCTCGATACCCACGGCGCCAGAAGAACCCGGAACCCCTTCGGTCCCTCCATGTGGTTCTTGACGAGATCGGGGAACAGCCGGCGAAACAGGTAGACCTGCAGGCCGGGGACCATCGAGCACCAGATGATCGCCGCGGCGCGCATGAGGTGGCTTTTCCCACCCCCGGCAGCTCCGCCGTAGAGAACCTCAGTGGCCGTTGAGTTTAGCGCCGTTAACTGCTTTGGGTGCAGTTCCAGATTGATCGTGGGTGCGCTCGATGACATTCAGCACCGGAACCAGAGGTTGACCGTCGCCTGTCTCAAAGGTTTGGGTGACCTTGTCGCGCCATTTGTCAGGCCGCCGGTTGCGGAGCCAGAGAGAGGCGGCTGCGGTGTCGGGCGGATAGTGCTCGCGGTACTCGGCCACGACGGGCGCTGGTGCGTTCGCCGGCATGAAGATCTTCACCGCGTCATGCGAATAGCCGATCGCGCGATGATACAAGCTCGCCTCGACGCGATCGTCGGCCGAATCTTTGCCGAGCTGAATGGCCTTGCAAAACTCCGGATGTTCGGCCTTCCACCGCCAGATGGTAACGGTGCTGACCTTTAGCACGTCCGCGATTTCTAGATCTGTCGCTCCGCTGGCAGCCATCGCGTGCGCGACATTGCAAAACTCAATGTCGTACTTGGTTGGCCGCCCGCCTTTGTCGCGTTCGTCGCTCATGACATTTTTTCTGGCAATTCTTTGGTTGAGCCCCGCGCAGGCTCCCGCGCTACTCAACCGCATTCGGCGATGCCCCGAGGGGAGATCCGTCTGCGATTCAATTCACATACGACACGAATGCTGTCCTAACTTATAGGCCGTCATTCCTGCGTTGGCAAGGGGGTGGGAATTGTTTCACGTGCAACTTCCGCCACCTCCCGTGCCAAGACGGGGTGCCGTAGACACCCCCGCCATTCTCAACGCTGCATCATCCGAGCGTCGGCGATGCGCTGCATTTCCACGAGCCGAAATAGCTCAGAATTCGATATGACGTTATTTGCGAGTCCTTGGTATGCGATTGTCGTCGTCGCCAGCACTTTCTCCGGGATAATATCATCCTTCTCGACGATCAGATCCACGACTTCCTTCTCGATCGGGAAGTCGCCAAACTGCGCAAGAACCGCCGTCGACGTGCCGTGCTCGGTGTAGATAAACGGCTCCTCGCGAAGCCGGCGGATGCGCTCTTCCTCGTCAGCGTAGTGCTTGGCGGTGCCGGCCCGAACCGTTTTCAGGTCTTCCTTGAAGCCAATCGCCTCAGCAACAGCGGCGACCTTCATGGCAATGCCGCCCTTGCTCGCCTTGAGCAAGATATCCACGACATCCGCAGGCGGCGGCGGGAGAAGGACGGTCACTGTCTGCGGCTGAGCTTGCCATTGGCTTGTGCTGGGCAGGCTCTTGTAGCCGGGGAACATATGTAGAAGCAAAGCGCGCCACAGATCGACCGGCCAATTGTCGAGATTGTCGAGCGGGTCGCTAACCTCGCTCCTGCGCAGCCCCCCCCATGTCTTGCCAGAGATCTTCGGTGCCAGATAATTCGCGAATGCGTTCTGGGCGATGCCGACACGACCGCTGGTGTCCGGGCTCAGCCGAAATAGGCGCGTTGCGTCGCAGATTTTCTCCCAAGCAACAGTAGGCAGGACCGCCATTGGAGTGATATCAATAGCGGCAAGCTTCTCCCGCAGAGCCTTGCGATCGGCTATGAACGCTTCGACACCGGCCCGGCGCTTGGCTATCATTGCATCAAGAGACTTCCGCTCGGCCTCCTCGTCATGTACGCGGAACCCGGCGACGGTGCGCATGGCGCCGCTCTTTGCCGCAAGCCGATCCTTGTCAGAAAGTACAGCCGCACCATCGTTCCGCTTTGCCACAGCGCGGTCCATCACTTCGTCGATGTAGGCAAGATTGGTTTCCATTCCAGTTTCTCCTTTGATTAAACCTCTATGCTGCTACTTCCTGTGCCTTCCATTTGCCGAGACTGTTCACGAACGTCCGCACCTCTCTCGCATATGTGGAATCCCGCTGCCCCGGATCGCGAAACGTCTCGGTCAACACAATTCCGCCGCGGCCGTCGTCCAAGCTGAACAGTCTTTCATCGAGGATGGCATCCATGATCGGTGTGGGTATCTGCAACGGCTCCCCGCTCAGCCGGCGGCAGACGAGACGCGAGACGCCGGGCGTGTCGTTGATCGGGCCAAGCGGCTCGTTCACGTAGCGCAGCGCCACGAAGACGTAGCGGGCGAAGCGTGGTCGCTCGATCCATTCTACGATCGTGCGTCCGAGAGCGCGCTTGCGCCGCGTCTGCACGCGATCGAACGGGAAGGCCACCCAGTAGCCCGCCCGCGTCAGCCAGGTTGCCGCCTTGCTTTCTTCGTTCGGTGCAGTCATCGCAGCGAACCAGCGTGGTTCCTGTAGCGGTATTCGTTGAAGCCCCGTCTTTGCCATTCTTGCGCCATGGTTATGCGTGCAGGATCAGTGAGTTAACGCTCATTTACGGGATTTTCCCGTATTTCTTGCTCGGCGAGGAAGGCGGTGCGCATGCCATTCCAGACGTCGGTTGGATGACCTGAATCGGCAGCATCAATCATGCCGCGATCAATCATCGCATCCGTCGCCTCCACCGGAGCCACCCAGTGCGTCCTGCTGGCGTTGATGGCAGAGAGAGCGGCTTCGGCGTAGACTTCATGCGGAATGTCGCCCCACGCCAATCCGCTGCCGGGGTTAGCGTCGAGGCGCGCCTGCAGCCAGTCGCGACCAGCTTTACGCATCGCCCGCGCTACTGCTTCGATGAGCTTCGGGTCGCTCATGGCTGCTCAACAAAAATACGCATAATCGCATTTTCCCTGTTGACATGATGCGTGTTTGCGTATATCTCTAGGACATCGAAACGGAGATGACGCAAATGCTTACCTACGAACAGCGCCGCGACATGATCACCACCCACGCTTGGGAAACTTGGACAAACAACGGCCTCGGGCTGGACGACGACGACCGCATGCAAACTGAGAAGTCCGTACAAGACGCGGTCGCCAACACCTACGTCGAAGACATGAGTGACGAGGAATGGCTGGCGGCCACCCTGAAGCGGCTCGGCGTATAACTCGGAGGAACGAAGATGACCCGCATCGAAGCCACCAAACTCGCCCGCCGATTCGTCCGTGAGCAAGTTCACACCAACCAGCAATGGGACACGACTACGCTCGCCTCGTATCTTGACGTTAATCAGGTGCTCCGCACTGGGGCTCTGTATTCCGGCCCCGCCACGATTGGCGATATTGCCCGCTTTCTGCGCGCCGAAACGATAGAATACCCTCGATGACCGCCGCCGATCTCCAACGTTTTCTTGACGAGCGCCGCGGCCTTGGGCTGACGCGCAAAGCCTTCGGCGAAAGGATCGAGGTGTCGCAGGACCGCCTGCGGCGCTGGCTGAGCGGCGAGCAGCCAATACCGCGCCATATCTCGCTGGCTTGTGCTGCGCTAGCCTATGGGCTTCCTGAGTGGCCTGCACGGGCATCATGAGGCCGTCTTGTCCTGTATGGGTTGGGACTTGAGGGAACGGATGCGCCTACCAATTCGCGTTCCTGCTCTGCCCGGACATTTGACTGGCTTCGCCAAATTGGCGTCATCGAATGTGCCAATGTCGCCGCATTGCGGACACGGCTTCTCGACGGGCCAATCACGCGGCAAGCCACACTCGGGGCGGACATCTTTGTCAGCCAAGCCTGCCGCTCCCTCCAGCTTCTCGTCTCCGTAGGCTCGGAGAGCGGCGGCAAGCTCCTCGCGATCAAACGGGCGCCAGTCGCGAATGATCAGCTCCCGTGCGATTTCGTCGGCTCTATCGGGTGACATCTGTGCGCTCCCATGCCCAGAATCCATCCGGATGCGCGGGGTCCATAGGCTGAGCGGGCAGCATCGCGTGAGGGTAGCTGCACCAGGACTTCCCCTTTAAAACCCTAAACTCGCCGCAGATTGAGCACTTGCCGCGCCCATGTATCTCGCGCAGCAATGCGAACTTGTCGTCGGCTCTGTCAGCCATCGGTCTTGTCCTGCAGGAGGACGGAACGGATGGCCTCCGCCTGCCATGGCACGTCCGGTCCGTCGACGAAATCCTGATCGTATAGGCTCTTCTCGATCACCCCCGGCTCTGCGACGCGAGCGGCGATGGCGAGAACGGCCGTCGCCAAAGCCCCCGGCGTTCCTGGGGCCCAATCCAAATTAGCGTAGCTTTCCCACGCTGCCCTGAATTGCTCGGCCGTGTACGTCATCCATCCCTCCCCTCAGCGGGTTTGGCGAGATGCGCAGCTACCCACGCTCGCATCCGCGCGAAGCGGGATTCAGGCGTCTCCCGCGGCGACCATTCGTCGTTCAGCCAGACAATCTCGCGAGCAAGAGCGCCCGAGATGCCGAATGTGCCTGCCACAGTTTGGCTGTCTTCCGGGTCCAGTTTGCTCATGTCGATGCCGCGCGCTTTTCCCACGGCACCGATCGCGCAGACAGCGCCTCCAGCCTCGAGTTCGTTTGCGATAAGCTTGTGCTCCGGCAGAGAGTCCAAGGCTTGCAGCATCTCGCCTAAAAACGCCTGTCCGCGCCGCCCTCTGATGGCGCTGGCAATTGCTCCCCGCCAGCGTATGTGCGCCCACCAATCATCGCAGTCGTCCCAATACCCAGATCGGCTCATCCATCCCTCCCCTCTATCCGCTGCACGATCTTGTAGCCGCGGCGGAGCAGTCGCCGCCTCAGTTCCGCCGCTTCTGCCATGTACCCTGCGTAGTGGCCGCCGAATGCCATGGATGACTTCGCGGTCCGCCCGCGCCGAAATGCAGTCTGCCTTCCATCGATCGATGCCCAAGCGTCCGCAATCGCCTCCTCCGCACTGACAAACAGCGGCATCTCGGCCGACTTCGCTTTAGCCATGTTCGGTCTCCCTCCCCATGTTCGGGTGTGCGGGGGTCATGCGGCGGACCTTTCCTCGAGCCAGGCTTTCGGGACGAAGGCACCGACGCCCGCGGCCTCCATGCTGCCCATGGCCAGCAGCGGTCGGTGCTTCTCCGTCATCGAGCGTTTGTTCATCTCGCCCCAGCGAGGGCTGTCCGCCGGCAGCCACTCCATCGGTGCGCCCGGCGTCCCGTTTGCCTTCGGTTTGCGACCAACCGCGACCGCGTAAAACCGCCACGAACCCACGCCCTCCGTCGCCTTGCCGGCGGCGGCTCGGCAGGCCGGCAGGATGTCCTTCACGAAGTCGAAGCCGGCCTCCAAAAGCTCGGCAATCGGCGCGAAATCCGCCTCTTCGGGCGGCGCCCTGTCGCCCAGCGCGGCCCGCAACTCGCCCTCAAACCGCTCGCCCGCCGGCTCGCGCGCAGCCTCTTCTCCAACCGATGAAGATCGATCTCTTGGTGAAGGTACAGGTATAGGTGCATCCGTTTGCTTTGCGTTTGCCATGCGATTGCTATAGCGCGCGGATGCGCCAGCCTTCCCTGCCGCACTGCGTTTGGACATCGTCTTAGCTGCGGTCGCCAGTTCGTCATCGATGCGCCCGTGACGCCATTCGGGGGTGAAGAATGCCGCTATGGTATCGCGACTGGATGCCCATTCCCTCGATGTCATCCGAGCGATGCGGGCGAGCTTCGGTTCCTCGGCAGGCAAGCCCTCATGCTGCCAATAGTGCATGATGAGCAGGAGATACGCGCCGTGCTCGGCTGCACTAAGGTGGCCGGTGTCGGCAAGGTATTCGGCGATGTAGAGCGGCATCCAGGCTGGAGCTGTCATTTGGTTCCCTTCCGCCGCTTCATCTGCGTGCCCTTCCTTGTCAGCGGCACGCCCTCGTGCCGCCGCATCAGGTTCACGATGGTTGAATGATCGCGGCCGAGCACCCGGCCTATGCGAACCGTGGAAAAGCCGCATTCTTTGCTCAGCCTCACCATGGCGTACATCCTGGCCCCGACAAGGTACTGATTTCTTCTCCGCCCGCAGAGCTCGTCCCGCGTGACGCCAAACATCGTGCAGACGACCCGTAGAATGGTTTCAATGCGCGTCCGGGGCGGCGGCACATACGCTAATGGGTCCACCGCTTTCGGCGGGTCCGGGTGATCTGGAGTCAGGCGTCGGATCATGGTCTTCGGCGTCTTCGGTGCCCACAGCTTCGGAGATGCCTTCACGATCGGCCTTGCCTGGGGAAAGAACTTCGCGTGGATCTCTGCTGCGGTACTCATTTGCGCCAACCTTGTTTGTTAGAACAATGCTCCTCGCCCGGTCCTTCTTGAACGAAAGGTGCCCCCTCTCGGCGAGACCGTGGACCAAGCGATAGATGCCTGATTTGGATTTGAGCCCCATAACCGACGCCATCTCGGCATAGGATGGCGGGATGCCCTCGACCTCGATGTAGGCCGTGATTATCGCAAGCAGGTTCGATTGCCGGCGTGTCAGCCCGTGAACGACAGGCCGCCGCTCTTGATACAGCCGCCCGCAATGAGGACAGGTGTCGGTCATCTACGCAGCCTCCAGACTGGAAAGACGGCGCACGTCGACCGGGCCTTCAGCCGCTTGCCGGCGCTCCGTCTCGTTGATGGGCCAGTACTTGCCGGACCTGATGCCCTGCTCGCGTAGGCACGCAATTGCGAGGCTCCATGAGCCGTAGGAATCGCGGGCGCGGTCGACCACCGTCATCGCTTCCACGACAGCCTCCGAAGCTCGATAGGGCCAGCGTGCTCGCGCTCCCATACGAACCAAGCGAATGCCATTGCCGAGGACTCTTGCCGTGCTGTCTCCCTGATGCCCTGACCGGCGCGGTGCATCATCGGAAGCCGGTCGCGAAACAGGTGGACTCGTGCTAAGCTGCCATTGTCCAGAATTGGCCCGCGCCGCTCGCTTTCGAGAAACGCCAACCGGAGCAGCATAACGACCTTGGGAACGAGTCTCAGAGCGTGCGCGACGAACTCACCAGCGTTCTTAAACGGCGGGTTGGTGACGATGGCCCCGACGCCATCGGGCGCGGATTGCTCGAACAGGAAATCGCGACGCGCGGCGTCTTGGTCGGGCGAGGCGTAGTCGACAAGGTCCGTGGCTACTACCTTATGCCCAGCGGCCCGCAGGACGCGCACGATAGAACCAGGGCCGCACGCCGGCTCCCAGAGGACAGGCGGCAATGGCTCAGATCGCAACAGCGCCTCAACCGCAACAGCAGGCGTCTCGTAGAGGTCATTGCCCCTGTCGGCCAAAGCGTATTTGGCGTTACCGGTATTGAGCCCGCTCATGCCGCCGCCCTCCTCGCCGGGGAGAGGGAGGACGGGGGCTCTATCGCTCGCCAAATCTCGAGGATGTTCCGAACCGCCTCTGGTGACCGCGCCACCATGTATCGCGCGCCCGCTAAAACCGCGTCTGTCTCAAATGCAAGCTGGTCCGCTGACTGGCGGCCCGCCCCATTTTTGAGTTCCAGGAAGTGGACAACGCCCTTGACGATGATGACGATATCCGCGACGCCACGCCGGACGCCCATCGCTTTTAGTCTGGCTCCGGTCCTCGGGGAGCGGTATTCCCCGTTCGGGCAATGGAAGAACAGCACGCTCGGCTTGGCGGTGAGGTGCAGGAGCTCGATCGTGAACTTGTGCAGGGAAAACTCACTTCCCTGCCATGCCGCCTTTATCCGCGGGTTGAGAGACTTCGCCATCAGTGGTGCTATCTCTCGATTTCGGGAAGACGCCCGAGCAACGGGATGCGCGTTGCCCGCTCGCCGCGGCGATGCATGTTCCATGCGCGGAAGATCAGTTCCGCCTTGTCATGCACCCGCGTCACGCCCTTCATCTCGATCAGGCGATTGCGGGCATAAAGAATCGGGTCGTCCTTCCTCAGTTCGGTGCCATCGATCAGTTTGTTCAGGAAGGTTTCCGCGCCAGGATTACCGATCGCGTGACCGAGGACATAGTGAGCAAATGCAATAAGGCTGCGGCTTGCGACCTTGACCGTGCCCTTGCGACCTGCAAAGAGCACGCTTTCCGGCATGTCCGAATAGTGCTCGATGGTCATTAGGCTTTCGGACTTGGTCGGCTTGTCCTTGCCGGTGTTGCTGAGCCTCCCCATCGAACGGTATTGCCAGAGGTTTGAAATGGCTGCGGCGAGAACGTTCACATCGCTATAGCCGTTCATGCCCAAGAAATGCCCGACTGTTCGGGTAATACCTGTGTCGATAGTCATGCGTGACTGGCGTTCGGTGCCAAACACCAGAATGACGCGGAGAGCGGTGCCGCTTCGCACTACCGCGTGGCAGCGGTGCTGGCCGTTGTTGAGTTCGCCGTTCTTGGCCACGACGATGGTTTCGCCGTTGAACTCCCAGCGATTGGACTTCAGGTCGCGCTCAATGCGCTCCAGTTGTGTCGGACTCAGCGGACGGTTATCGGGGTTCCGCTCCAGCAGGAGCTGAGCGAGCACTGGGGTCAGGGTCACGATCTCGGTGATCGGTTCCTTTTGCGAGGCGGCGATGCGCTCGTTCAGCCACCGCTTCATGCGCTCGCGTTCGATGGAATCGTCTGAACCAATTTTCTGTGGTTGTATATTGCGCTCTGATGAGCCAGTCCTTGCAATCAGCGTCGCTGTGGTCACGTTCAGGCTCCTTTGTTCTCGTTGCTCACGAGTCTGTCCGCCTCTCGTGCGGCAAACCATTCCTCAACCGCGTTCTGGATGTGCTGGGCGAGGGCGGGAACTTCATCAGGCGCCCAGCGCCCGCGCCTGTTCAGATATTCGTAGGCTGCGTTCCATGCGCCGTCTTCGTAGGTACGGCGCTCAGCCATTGCCGTTGCCTCCGTCACGGGCGGGCTTGAAAGGCTCGGCACTAATTACGCCGAACGGTCCACGCCTCAGCGAAGCGGCGTCGCACAGGATGGCGTTCATCGCGCAGCTTTCATCCCAGCTAGTGCCGGGATCGCCATAGAGGTCGCGGCCAGTCTTTCCACACGCGCGACAAACCCAGATGGCGCCGTCAGGAGCGATGCGAGGTTCATCCATTGCCCACCTCCCCGTCTGAGGGGTAGGTGGCGGAAAGACCGAGGGCCTCCCTCAGCCGCGCTTGACTCGCCAGAGCCGACTGATAATCGCTCGAGCCAGGGTCCAGACCAGTCTGGCGAGCGACTTGGAGTTCGAATTCGACATGCCGCAGCTCCGCTTCGAGCGCGCGAATGACGCCGCCTCGAAGCTGGTCGTACCAGTGAGCGGCTATCCCTTTTAGCCTGTTCTTTCTGAGATTTTCGAGTGTGCCGGCGGGAACGGCAATATGCCGCGCGACGGCCTCTCGTGCGCGGTGCAAGGGCTCGCCGCTGCGAGCGGCCTCGCGGTCCTCGAGCAATTTCGCCCAAGAGCGGGCGCGGTCAACATAAGCGGCCGCGGTCATAATTGTCCTCTGATGTGGGATGCGCATGCACGTGCCTCTCGTCCAATTGATTGGGCGAAGAGAGCGCCGCGCCAATGGCGTCTCAGAGCCGAACGGACCACCTGCCAGGGCTGACCGTTGCGGCTGACTATTCGGAGGGTGGAATGGGTTTTGACGTTGGACTGGAGCCGCTCAGCAATGTCGTCGCGAGGCTCCTCGATCAGTTGGCGAGCGCCGGGCCAGCACAGGGGGCCTTCAGCAGTGAGGCGCAGCCCCATCCCCTTACCGGCTCGCAGCGACAGTATGACCGGACTCTGACGCCGTGCGTCGTAACTGGGGGCGTCCACTTTAAGCCGGCCCCGCACGCGCGCCCGAGAACCCCGACAGTAACCCCCGCTACCCTCACACTTGGGAGCATGGCCGTCGGCGCTCGCCACTCCGCCATTGCTGGCGAAGAGAATTGGTTGGCCCCCACTGACGCAGGCGATACGGGATGCATCAATGAGGGCCATGGGCAGCCCATGCTCGGCTCCGGAACCGTGCTGGACCACCGAATAACGAGCCAGCGAGGCGGGATCGTCCCGAATGACAAGTCTCTCGCCGGCCACGCTCTCACGCCACTGGTGGCGGTTGGCGCAAGCTGAATTGATGCCGGCGGACAGGCTCTGCGGGGAGGAGAGCGCAATCTGCCCGCCGGCAATCGCAAGGGTCGCCCCTCGCGCCAAGGCGCGGCGGAGGGTCCGCGCCGAGATGAATTTCTTTTGTCCGCATGTCGCGGGCGAGGCCCGGCCGGTGAGTACACCGCCCCGATGATCCGGCCGGGCCGTCCTGATTTTCTTCTCTTCAGAGGTAACCAAAGAACAGGTGCAGAAGTTGCGCGTATCGGGCCAGACCGTGCCGCAGCGGGGGCAAAGCCAAAACGGATTGCCGGGCGTGCGGATGGGCTTCGACTCGTCCATCTCAGATGATCCCCACGAGCCAAGCCATGCAGAGCCAGAACGCCGCCGCGATCGGGAGCGCCATCAGCAGCCCACGAAAGAAAGCGATGCCGTCGTCCCTGTCCGGCTCTGGTCTGATCATGCGCCCCGCCCCCGACATGGATCAGGCCGCCTCTCGCGCACGCACGCGAGGGGCCGGTTCCTCGCTCAGCATCCCGAGGGCCTGCTTGTAGAGGTCAACGATGGTTTCGTGCTCGGTGCGCTCGGCCGGGTCTTTGCGCCGCAGGCGGATGATCTCGCGCAGCGCCTTCACGTCGAAGCCGTTTGACTTGGCCTCGCTGTAGATGTCTGACTTGTCGCTGTTCAGCGCCTTGATCTCTTCGTCAAGACGCTCGATCCGCTCGACGATGGAGCGAAGCTGATCACGCGCAATTGCCTCACTCATGCCGCGGCCTCGCAGTCGGGCCGCTCGAAGAACCAGCTATCGTCCCATTCGACGCCGCGGTTCCGGGCTTCCTCGCGGATGCGCTCTAACTGGTCCCGCGACGGCTCGAGCTGTCCCCTCTCCCATCGCGAAACCGTCCCTTGCTGTGCGCCCGTTAGCGCGGCAAGCTGGACCTGGGTCATCCCCAGCACGTTCTTTCGGATGTGCAACATCGGGCTAGCCATAACTGTAGGAATATGCGCATACGCATTTGGTTGTCAAGCCCCCGCAATTCGGTCACGCCGAATTAACGAAGAGTTGGTCTGTGGACGAGTCCGACGAACTCTTCGGTCAGGGGGGCGAGGTGGCCGCAGAGATATCCTTGGGCCAACGCATCCGACGTGTCCGCGCTAAGCTCGGCCAGAAGCAGGCCGACTTCGCGAAACACTTCGGCGTTGACCAATCGACGATTTCAAAATGGGAAAAGGGAACACAGATACCAGAAAGTTACCACCTTGATATTCTTGCTGATTTAGAGGGTGAATCCGAAGGCGGCGAAGCTGATTCGCCAGAAAACGTACAATCGTTGTTTACATTAGTGCCCGTAGTCGGCGATATAGGTGCTGGGGCTGTTGTTCACGCGATCGAGGGAGATCGCTCCACGCGGGCGACGGGCTACGTGAAAGCGCCTCGAGGATTTGGCGCTGTGGAAGCTCTTCGCATCCGCGGGGATTCGATGTGGCCTGCCTATCATGATGGAGACCTCGTCTTCATCGAGAACCGGCCAGCCGATTTTCCGCTCATCAAAGGTAAAGATTACATCCTGGAACTCGCCGACGGCCGGCAGCTCCTGAAGATGGTTGAGCCCCGCCCTGACGGCACCTACAGCCTCATTTCCTATAACGCCCCACCCGAAAGCGGCGTCACGATTAAAGCCGCCAGGCGCGTTCGGTACGTCCGCAGAGCCTAGCTCGGACTTCGCATAATACGAATTTTTATGCGAGACCGCATTTTCCTGTTGACTTGTATGCGTAGGCGCATATATTCGTATCCATCGGAACCGCATATCCCCGATGGAGAGACGAGATGACCAAGGCCGCCGACAGGGTTTCTCAAAGCGCAGCCGTTCGTGGCCTGCTTGAAGCCGCCAAACACGCCGACGCCACCGCAGTTTTGGTCGCCGACCTCATCAGGGCCTTAAAGGTCGCGCTCCCCCATGTTCAGGCGTCCACAGGTCCGCATCACCAAGCCCATGCGGCGTTCATCGCGAGCGTGATCCATCAAGCAGAGAACGCTTGAGCAGTTCCCACACCCCAACCGCTGAGGAACGAGAGCATGAGCAGCTACAGCGACGACATCACGCTCACAGTCACGGTGACGATGCGCCCCCGCTGGATGCGCGTGTTCCTCGGGATGCTGGAGCACATGCAGTATCTCGGCGGCATCGGGGCCTCGCGCAATCTGACCTTCATGGCTGATGGCGACGGCGACTTCCGGCCCAAGTTTAAATGGGACTCCGCGGCCGATGTCGAGCACGTCAAGCGCGCCGACCATGAGCCAGCTAACCGCCTGTTCGACGCAGGCTAGCCCCCGCCCTCCTGCAGCAAGAGAGAACGAGACATGACCCGCTCAGTCGATGAATGGATCGCCTTCGTTCGCGAGCCGAAGCCCTACGATAGCGACCACGCCCTGATCGTTGCTCGCCAGTTTCTGCGCAGCCTGTCCGGCTACCAAGCTGGCGGCATCCAGGAAATCGACGACGCGATCGAGGTAATCAATTTCGTCGGTGCCATCCGCATCGTCGAGAGCGAGGCGAACTGGGAACGTGTCCACGCCATCATCGGCGGCACTGACGAGTCCGTCAAGACTTTGGAGGTTGCGTGATGAACGACACCGCATTGCTCCCCATGTCCGGCTGGCAGAGAGACGCCGCTGAGCGTACCGGGCCGGTATTCCTCACGCGATATATTGGCGGCGGCAAGCTGACGATGGGCGGACCCTACGCGAATGCACGGGCCGCCATGCTCGCCTCGGACATCCCGGTGTGGCTGGCAAATGGCGATGGCTCGTACCGCTCGCAAGAGGGGCGTGACCTCATCGAACTGGCCAAGGAATACTGAGATGCGCGTCCACATCCAAGACAGCAACGTCGTATCGCTCGCCGACAAGCTTCGCAAGTCCATCGCCATCGAGGACGCCAAGGAACTCGGCACCAAGCTCGAGAACTTCGGACAGCATCTCGTCAAGGCCGGCGTCGACATTCAGCAGGTTGCCGAACTGGGCGACGAGCCGAGCATCTTCGAACTCGGCCGGATGGTGGCTGACTTCGTGTCGGGCGTGGACATCGTATTTGCGTATGCCGTGAGCCGCGGAATTCGCTTGGCCTCCTCCCCCGTCCTTCCTGTTGTTGGGGGTGAGTGATGGCCTACTACATGCCCCGCACGGCTTTCTCGCTGAGCCCGCCAAAGGGCAAGCGACGGCCGCGCGATCGTAACGATGGGCACCTGGATTGGCTCCGCACGCTCGGCAGCGTGATCTCTGGCGGCTATCCCGTCGAGGCCGCTCATATCCGAATGGCTGACGCCCGCTACCACAAGCGAGAGACGGGTAAGAGCGAAAAGCCCGACGACAAATGGTGCCTGCCGCTGACGCCCGAGGAGCACCGCCGCCAGCACACAATGAGCGAGGAGCGGTTCTGGGCCGAGGTCGGCATTGATCCCTGCGAGGTCGCGGTCGCGCTGTACCTGAGCACCGGGGACGACGTTGCCGCCGAGCACATCCTTCGCAGAGCTCGCGAGATGGCAAAGACGATGGTGAGGACATGATCGAGGAAGTCCGCGCTTCAGCGCATTGCGCTCACACAATGTCACGGCTGTCCGTTGGCTACAAGAAGATGGCGGTCGAATTTCCCAAGCACCGGGAACGCTATCTGGCGGAGTCGCGCCGGCTGCGTCAGTTGGGGATATGGAGCCTTGAACGGGCTCGGCGGCTACGGGAGCGTGTAGAGTGAACGACATCGCCGGCATCGGGCACAATCAGGCGACTCCGTTCGACCTGTCGCTCGAGGAGATTGACGGGCTCTACACCGAAGCCAAGAACTGGCTGGACGGCAGTGGCGTCAATTCCCAAGCCGATGCCGATGGCGTGTCGAAGCTCCTCGATGCGGCTCGCCAAGCGAAGAAGACGGCTGACGAAGCACGTAAGGAAGAAAAACGGCCGCACGATGACGCCGGCAAGGCTGTGCAGGAGAAATGGAAGCCAGTCATTGAGAAAGCGGATCTGGTCGCCGACACCTGCAAGGCCGCGCTGAAGCCGTACCTGGAGAAGCTCGAACAGGCCAAGCGTGTCGCCGCCGAGGCCGCGTGCCGCGAAGCCAAGGAGAAGATGGAGCGCGCCGCCGAGGCCGTCCGCAAGGCCCACGAGAACGAGGGCAACCTCGCTGAGCGCGAGACTGCGGAGATCATGCTGAAGGCGGCTAAGTTCGCCGAGGGACAGGCGACTAAAGCCGAGAACGACAAGGCCCGCGCGAATGGTGGAAGCCGCGCCGTGTCGCTGCGCTCAGTCTGGAAACCCGTCATTGCCAATGCCCGCGAAGCCGCTCGCCACTACTGGGTTGAGCGCCGCCCCGAGATGGAAACCTTTCTTGTCGGCCTTGCTGAAACCGATGTTCGGTACGGCATACGACAAATCCCCGGCTTCGATGTGATCGAAGAAAAAGTACCCGTGTAGAACCGAACCTCAAAGGACTGATCCGATGCCAAACATCCACGATGCGTTCCCGTCGAATTACTTGAAGTCGGCTGACCTCCAAGGCCGCGTTGCCAAGCTCAAAATAGCTAACGTCACCTATGACCAAATCGGTACCGACAACAGACTTGTCATGGCATTCGTCGGCAAAGAGAAAAAAATGGTGTTGAACAAAACTAATGCCATGACAATCGCCGAGGCTTTCGGGCCGGACACCGACAACTGGATCGGCGCTGAAGTCGAAGTCTTTTCGATGAAGGTCGAGTTCAACGGCCGCATGACGGACGGGCTCCGCATCCGAGTGCCCGCCCAACGCCGCCAGCCCGCGCCGGCCACTGCCGCGACGCCGCGCGTTATGCCCAATGCTCGCCAGCAACACGCGGAGCCGCCGCCCCCGACGGATGCCGACTACGGTGTCGATACCCTCGACGACGAGATCCCTTTCTAGTCATGGCTCGCTTCCTCGTCGCCAAGCACTTCGGTTCACTCCGCCCTGTCGATGAGGGCGGCGAGGAAGCCCTGCGCACCATCGCCCAAGGCGAGATCGTCAGCGTCGAAGTCAAGCGCCCGCGCAACATCAAGCATCACCGCATGTACTGGGCGCTCGTAACTCTCGTCTGGCAGAACATGGATGGCGACCGCTATCCGACCGCGGAAGACCTGCACGCCGCCATCAAGATCGCCGCTGGCCTGCGGACGCGCATCGAGCTCCCAAACGGCGAGGTCGGTTTCATCCCCGGCTCTATCGCGTTCCATAAAATGGACCAGGACGCTTTCTCGAGATTCTACGACCGCGTCTGTGACCTGATCGCCAAACACTTCATGCCTGGCGTGACCAGCGCCGAGCTCAAACGCGAGGTTTCCACGATGATCGGAATTCGGGAGGCAGCATGAACTCTCCCACCAACCGGGAAGTAGCGGAATCGACCGCCAAAGTTACGTTTCAGGCGAGCGATGGACGGTACATTGTCCGCTTAAACGGCGATCGCATCGGCATCATCATGCAGGAGAGGCGCGGCGTTTGGGGAGGTGTTGATACCTATTTCGTGCCGATCCGCCGCAAATATCGGACCCGCGCCGATCTCGTCAACGCGCTCGTTCGCCGTTTCAAAAAGCAAGAGGCTGCGCGGATATGAGCCGAGAAATCGCAAAAAAGATTGCTGCGCGACACGGTCCTGCGGTCGGTGATGGCCAAGCATTGGCCGACGCGATCGAATCCGCCCTCGCCGACGCCTTCGCCCGAGGCCGGGCAGCGGGGGAGGCTGACATGCGGGAGAGTTTGGACAGCTACTTGACGGCCCTTGCGCGTCGTATCCGTGCCCTCCCCCTCTCCGCCCCCGCCAAGCAGGAGGGAAGCGATGAGTGACCGAGATGGCGACCTTGACGCCGCGATCGGATGGTCCGGCGGTCTCGCTGAGTGGACGCACAACGATACGGCATATCTGTCGGTCGCCTTCACATGGCGGCTCGACGAGGCATGGTCCCGCGCCTGCTGGTATCGAGCGGCGGGCTACAAGGTACGGGCTGGCGGCCCGGGCATCTTCACCCGCAAGCATTTCCTTGCCGACGTGGCCGAGATCGGCGGCGATTACCCCGATGCGATCGCTCGCCACCACCCGCAGGCAACGATGGCGAGCCGCGGATGTCCGGTTGGCTGCTGGTTCTGCATCGTGCCGAAAATGGAAGGGAGAGCCTTCACGCTCCTGCCTGACTTCCCGGTGCGGCCGATCCTCTGCGACAACAACCTCTCGGCGCTGCCGGCTGACTTCCAGGCGCACATCATCGCCCGCTACAAGGCCGAAGGCGTGCCGCTTCTGGACGCCAATTCTGGCTTCGAGCCGCGCACCTTTGACGAGGATGTTTACGCCCGCTGGCGCGAGATCAACCGCGGCCCGTGGCGCTTTGCTTATGACGATCAGGCTGAGCGCGGTTTCGTTGAGCGGGTTATGAGGATGCTCAAGGACGTGTCAGCCCGAAAGAAGCGCGTCTATGTGCTGATCGGCAATGAGCCGGTCGCCGCGTGCCTGGAGCGCCTGCACGAAGTTATCGCTTGGGGTGGCGAGCCGCACGCTCAGCCGTACATGAAGCTGAACGCGCTAGTGAAGAGGCCGCACGTCCGCTTCGACTGGACCGAGCAGAAGCTCCGCGACATGGCGCGCTGGTGCAACGGCCGCTTCTGGCGCTACGCGAAATTCGAGGATTACGACGCATCGGCCAAGTCATCCCGACAGCCGGCTGCTCAGGAGGCGATGCTGTGATGACTGACCTCACCCCCGCACAAGTGGAGGAGTTGGAGCGGCTGGAGAAGGCGGCAACGCCGGGGCCATGGAAGGTTGGCGCGGAGGACGGCACGCGCCTCAGCCATGTCTGGCCGGTAAGAAATAGCGCCGCCGTCGCTGACTGCTCAGTCGGTGATTGGCGCTATAGCGACGAAGAGATGCGCGACAATGCCGCGTTCATCGCCGCCCTCCGCAACGCAGCCCCCGCCCTCCTCGCCGCGCTGAAGCGGCCGGAGGAGGGGGAGTGCGAGGCAATGGCGAAGCGGCTAGATGAATGGGCCAAGTTAGACGACAGCTACAGCGACAGATACTCACTGTGGATTGATGCCGCCGCCATGTTGCGCCGTCTTGCCCGCTCCACCCCCGATGCAGGGGAGTGGCGGCTTGGCCACGACGCCAGCATTGCCGACCTACAAAAAGAGATCGGCCGCTTGCAAGGCATTCTGCACCGCAGGGTCCTTGGCGACCCTCGCATTGGCGTATCTGCCCAGGCCGCCCCACCCAAGACCGAGGGAGGCGAGACGCCATGAGCCGGAAACAATGGCGCTGCTTCTTCTGCGACGAGGTTTTCACGCGGCGCGCGGACGCCGCCGAACACTTCGGCGTCGACGACTCCTGCGAGGCCGATGTCCCGGCCTGCAAGATCGCGGCACACGAGGGCCACCTCGTCAAATACATCCGCAAGCTCGAGTCCGAACTTCGACGCTACGTGAGAGAGGACAGCGACATCGCGCGCTCGATCATGACGCTTGAGGCCGATCAGGGGGATAAGCTTCGCAGGGCGGAAGAGGACGGTTACGCCAAAGGCGTGCGAGACATGCGGGCGCAAGGTCTTTGTCCTGAGCCCGCGTTGCATGAGGTGTTGCCATGACACCCGCCGAGATTAAGACGATCAGGGCGGCGCTGGAGCCATTCGCCCATGTGGCACACGCCTATTCCAGCCCCAGCCAGTCGGATGCCAGAACGGTGGTAGTACGCCTCGGCAATCTTCGCCGCGCCGCCGAAGCCCTCGCCCTCATCGATAGACTGGAAGGAGGTGGTTCCGATACCCCTGCACACTCCACGCAAACAGGACGAGATAACGCGCAGCCCGTCTCGCCCGCCGTAGAGGCATCGGCGGGGCGGGCAGAGCCGATCCCGGCAGGCAGGATCGGCGCCGTCCGCGATGGCATTCAGCCACTAACTTGGAGTGACGATCTGGCTCCGACGGATCGGAATGCGGTAGCCCGAGCCGTCTATCTGCTCAACGAAATGGAAACCCTTGCGGCCGGCCCGCCCGCTTCCCGCCTGCCGCCACGGGCAGAGTGGATCGCGCTGGCGGAGCGGTTGGAAGAGGAGCACAGATGGATAGATCGGGCTATGGACTTCCAACAAGGCGAAGCGTTGACTAGCACGTCCGCAGAGCCCCCAGCGTCCCCGGTGCTGGAGACGACCAGCGAAGAAAGACACACTTGGAGGACTGAAGTCGGCCGAGCGTGGGACATGTCCCCCAATGACGCCGGACGGCTGCTCCGTGATCTCGAAGCAACCCTCGCCTCCCTCGCCCGCGCCGAGGCCGACAGGAGGCGGCTGGAGGAGTTGCTTAGCGACCTCGCCGCTAAAGAAGCCGCCTATCGTCTGGCGCACGACACGCACGGCGACGGCCACATCGAGGCAGGGCTCGCGTGGGATCATCTGCGCCGTGCCGGTAATCGCGCCCGCGCCGCCATCCGCCGCCCCAAGACAGAGGGAGGGGCGACGTGAAGCTCAATCAAGCGCAGATCATCATGCTCAAGCGCATCGCGGCGACCGGCTACCCGTGTGCGGGACGTTCATGGCGAACGAAGCAGGCTCTGCAAGACCGAGGGTTGATTGTCCGCAGCGAGTTTGATTTGGCAATGTGGCAACTGACCTCCGCCGGCCGCGCCGCCCTCTCGCTTGCCGAGAAGGGGGAGGCAAAACCATGAGCGCCGACAACGAAGGCCGGTGGGTTCGGCTCTACGAGGCCGCACAGGCTCGTATCCGCGCCCTCGAAACAGCGAACGCCAAACTCCAATCCGAGCTCATGACGGTGAATGCTGCCCGCGATCGTATCGCCGCAGAGCTCGCCATAGTCCGGGCTGAGATGGCGATGATGAAGGGGGAATGAGGTAATGAGCCCGCTCTATATCGAAATCGCGCTGCACTACCATTGCCGCACGGATGACTTCCCGCGGCTAGACGCGCCGGCGGTGAAGTCCGCGCTCATCGACTTCGTGAGTAGCGGCCTGCTTCGCCCTCAATCTGATGCGCCGGGAACGCGGCGAAACTATGAGCCGACGGATGGACTGGCGGTCTGGGTAGAGGCCCTTCGCGCCGTGCCTTGGCCGAAACAAGTCTGGGCGATCCCGAGCAATACATGAGCAGGCCGCCATGCCGATCACACCTGAAGCCTTTGCAAAAGAGTGGGGGTTTTCTCCCAAAGCCGTGCGCAAGAAGGCCCGCGAGCTTGGCACCTATCGGATTCTCGGCAAGACTATGCGGTTTTCTGATGACGACGTGAAGGCGCTCGTGGAGGGATTACGGGGATGCCCCTCAAGCTCTACAAACGGCCAGGCGGGGAAATCTGGCACTACCGGGGTACAGTTGCCGGACGAAAGTTTCGAGGAAGTACGCGCACAACTGATCGAGAGACGGCGCTTCGGTTCATCTCCGAAAAGGAGAATCACCAGTGGAAAGGTCATTTTGATGGACCGGCCGCGGTCCTGACCTTCGCCCAGGCCGTGGCGGCATACCTCCGAGCCGGTAAGTCCGATCGCTTCGTTTTGGAGGCCCTCGACCACTTTGGGCCGAACAAGCTGGTCAAGGATATCGCTCCCGGCGACATCCAACAAGCCGCGCTCGAGCTCTATCCTAACACCAGCGGCGCGACACAGAACCGACAGGGCATCGTCCCGATCCAGGCGGTGATCAACCATGCCGCCAAGCTCGGGAAGGCTACCGCTGTCCGCGTCGAGCGGTTCCCCTCGCCCAAGCGCGAGAAAGAGCCGGCGGACTGGGAATGGGTGCAGGCGTTCCGCGCGCACGCTACGCCGCATCTGGGCGCCCTCGCCTGCTTCCTATACCTGACTGGCGCGCGCATCAGCGAGGCGCTCGACGTCACGTGGGAAGACGTGAACTTCAAAACGAAGCGGGTGATTATTCGGCAGGGGAAGCTTCACGGCGAGGAGCGCAATGCTCACATGCCTGACGAGCTCGTCGTCGCGCTCGCCAACATCCAGCGGAAGGGCGAGCGAGTGTTCCGCTACGCGCTTCCCAAGACCGCAGAGCGGCCCTGGTCGAAGTGCATCAAGCGCGCCGGGATCAAGCGGTTATCGTTCCACCGGCTGCGCCATGGCTTCGCCACGGGGCTTCTGGACGCCGGCGTGAACCCGATCACGGTAGCGAAGCGCGGCGGGTGGAAATCGGCTCGGCACGTCTTCGAGACGTACGGGCACGACGTCGCATCCGAAAATATCACGGATCTTCTTGTGAGCACGCCTGGAGCACAGCCAGAAAATCAGGCGTCTAAGCCACTGAAGAAAAAGGCGTAAAATGAACTGCGGCAAACCTTGCGCGAGGCACCCACAACGGCAGAAAGCCGCTGAAAATCAGGCTTTCGCCCGCCGATTCGGTCCACGTCAATCCAGAACGGGTGTAGAACAGATCGACACAGGGAGCACACAGCGAGCACAGGCCCGTTCGCGCCGTGTTCCCTCCCCCTCCCCGGTGTCATGAGGAGAGAATGATATGAAAGGATTACGCGGACTCACGCCCCGTCAATATTTCTGGAATGTGTTCGGTCTAACTGCCGGAACTGTCGGCATCCGGCTTTTCATCGCATGGGCGGACGCCCTGCCGGGTGCTCCGCACGAGTTCTATAACCTATGCAAGATGCTGACCTGGGGCTTAATCGCCATGATTTTGTTTGCGATGTAGCCTCCCCCATCCGCTGAGGAGATCCAGGAGAGAACAAAATGAGCTTAGATGTTTACCTTGAAGGCGCGCCTGCCGTACAGCATACAGGCATCTTTGTTCGCGAGGATGGCCAGACGCGAGAAATCACGCGCGCCGAGTGGGATCAGCGATTTCCCGGCATAGAGCCCGTCACTGCCGAGGTCAGCGGCGACTACCTCTACCAAGCGAATATCACCCACAATCTTGGAAAAATGGCGGACGCCGCCGGTATTTATAAACACCTCTGGCGACCAGATGAGATCGGCATCACGAAGGCCAGTGAACTCATCGAACCGCTTTCGGCCGGCTTAAAGCGCTTGAAGGCGGAGCCAGACAAGCTGAAGGAGTTCAACCCCTCAAACGGCTGGGGCACATACGAGGGCTTGGTCGAGTTCGTCACGAACTATCTCGACGCTTGCAAGCAGAGCCCGGATGCCGTCGTTCGTGTCTCGCGCTAAGCTGACCGCCGCCGCAGCTCGGGCCGGCTGCTCGTGGTCAACGCCCCCTTCAGCGCAATCGCCTCCGGGAGCGTCAGATACTCCTCGCCCCGCCTGATCGTGCAAACGAGGTGTCTACCCTCCAGCGTGAGGCAGATCGTCCAGTCCCTCGGGGGTATCCATTCCGCCCCGTCAACGTAGAACCGCACCTGAGAGGTAACGGTCACGTTGCCATCAATCAAGGTATGGAAGCCTTGGGCCATTTGTGGTAATCTCTGTTTGCTGGCGAGCGGCGTGGAAAGCAGACACGCGGTGAGGATTGCCTGCCGGGAAGAGCCGAGCGACGGGCAGCCAGAGACAGCCCAACGTTAAACGGCGCGTGAGAGATGTGCCCCCTAGCCGGAGTAGCGCCCGGCCTCGCCAGCGTTCACCCGAACCACTCCGGATGCCATAGGACAGCAATGGCCCCGCCGATGACTACCGCATAGACGAGGCCGATATAGAGAAGCGTCCGCTTCATTAGATTCTCAACATGTGGTGGGGAAGCAGCGCCGGGGTAGGCAGGCTCTGCGGCTGTACGGCAGCGGCTTTCTCCGCAGCCCAATTCGCGCCCCCTGTCACCGCACAGGCCAAGCCGTCCGCGCGCATGACGAGAAACGTCCACGACCCTTTCGGCCCAACCGTGATGGTGAAGGGCATACCGTTCATCATCACCCCGCTGAAGGCCGGCGATTCCTCGTAGCGGTCGTGGAGGCCCTTCAGCATTGTCTCGGAGGGAGCACAAGCGTCATCCGCCTGTGCCGGGAGAACGGTGACCAGCGCAGCCGCCACTGCGCCAGCAAGCGTGAGGGTGCGCCAAATGGTCATATTCTCGTTCCTTCTATTCCCATTTCCTTGAGCTTTCGCTCGACAACGCGCTCTTTCATGTTGCCGCGGACATCGAGATCAATTGCCATGATGGTCCGGCAAAGATTCGGCCCGCACTGAACCACCAGGCGGCGGAGCGCGAGCGTCCGTTCCGGTGTCCAGAGAGCGGATTTTGTGGCAGGGCGCGCGCCCGAAACGATCGCAGGCTTGCGCGCGGACGCGATATGCGGCTTGCTGCCGTCAGCCATTGCCCATGTCCCTTCTGTCGGCTGGGCGTGGTCAGGGCGGGTGAGGCGTTTGCCGCGCCTCATCCGTCCGCTCCGAGTCTATGCTTCTATGTATCTGACGCAAGCAAAATCACGGCGCCCCACCGATCCGCTTCCGCACCTGCCGGATAGCCAGTTCGGTAGCCGCCAGCCCCATCATCCCGAGGATGAACCCGCAGAATCCCGCCACGTTGGAATAGCTCACCGAGTAAGCGGCGAGATACGATGAGACGAGCGGGGCCATGATCGGGGTGAGGTACATCGCCGTGACGCCGCCGACGAACGAGGTGACGACACGTTGCCACCAGGATTGCTCGGGCTGGGTGGCTGCTCGCACTGCCCCGCCGATGAGGCCCGCGAGGAGATTGAGCGCCCAGTCGGGCAGCATGTACGGCGGCGTCGGGTCGGCCATCGCCGGACTACGCCTTCTTCAGGTTCGGCACGATGTAAACCATGAGCCCGGTCAGGAACGACGTGATCAGCGTCGAGACGGTCATGGTGCCGGAGATGCCGACGCCGGCCAGCGCGTTGAGGATGGCGGTGGTCAATGCCGGCATGACAAAGCCCATGACGGATTTCAGCATGAAGCCCATTGCAGTTCCTTTCGGCGGGTTGTGGGGCGGCCGAAACCGCCCCGAGAAAGTCACACTGTGTGAGTACCTTCGACGTTGCGAGCCATTCGGGCTCGCGTCCGAGAATGCAGCCAGTGCTGCGCCTCTTCGATCTTGGTCAGCGCCAGCGCGTTTTCACGGCAGGCGTACGGACCTTTCTGGAAGGCGCGGAGGCGATCGACGACGATGGCGAGCAGAACCTCTTGCGTGAGGCCGTTGACGCCGGCATCGTTGATGGGGCCGTTCTGGAATGAGATGACTGTCTTGCGGCCGTCCGGAAGGACAACCTCATATTCGTGGTTCGCGCCGCCAGAACCCGGCTGATCGAGCACGTTGATGGCGATACGATCGTTGGCGGGGTTTACGCGGTGGTCTTCAATAGTCCGCATTTGGGACTTCCTTCTGATTAGCTTCGCTTGAAGCGGGCGGAAGCCGATGCCCGTAGGCTCGCGCGCCTTACTGGCGCGGGGAGAAGATCGCGCGGAGAAACCGCACCAAGGCATCAAAAAACCCGCTGAGAGCGGGCTGAGGATCGTCGGGGAGATCGATGCTTGGTCCCGGATCATCCGGCGCCCGTGGCATGACAGGCGGAGGCCCGTCCGGTATCACCGGCTGGTCGTGCGTCTGAGGCTCCGGGATCGGGTTGGCAGCCATCGCCAGCGCATCCTTGCGCTCGCGGGCAAGCCGGGTAGACCAGCCTTTGCCGAAGTGAACCCAATCGTCGAGGCCCTTCAGGAAGGTGAGCCTGCGATCGCAGAAGGCGTTGATCAGATCCGCGGGGCGCGGCTGATGTGCGGCAGCAAGGGTAATTGGGCCGATCTCCCCATCGTCCGCAACATGAAGGGCCTGCTGAAAGTGCTTGATCGCCCGGCTCGGCCCCGAACCACAAGCGGCGGAGAACACCACGTAGTCGACGCCCATCGGGAGCTGATCGGCCTTCACGGCGTTCCAGTAGTTCGATCGGTAGATCCGCTTGGCTTCCTCTTTCGTGAGCGCCTTCACGTCGTAGATTGAGACCTTGTGCCCCCGCCAGGCGGAGAGCGTCCCGATCGTCACGCCCATGTTGGTGGCACCGCCATTGTCATTCGGATTGTTGACGTAGCCGCCTTCGCTCTGAAAGATCAAAGCTACGCACCGCTCGAAATTCGAGGCTGTCATTCAGTTTCTCCGTGATGGGGATCAGGTCAGGCGGATCACGCCTGCACGGTCCATTTGCTGACGCCGTTGCTGACCAGCGTCACGCTGGCGTAGGCGGCGTTGAGGACGTAAGTGTTGGCCCCGTTGATCTTGTCCGAACTGGCACGCTGGATCGTCAGGGTATTGACGCCGGTCACCCCGCCGGCATCGTCAAGGATATTGAGCTCCCACCCCGCAGGGACGGCGCTGGCCGCCGGCAATATCCAGGTCCGGGCCGCCGAGAACACCGCATTGGTCGCGGCCCGGTTGATGCTGCCGAGGTTCCCGAGGTTCCCGGCGAGCGTGGTGAATGTCCAATCCTGGTCTCCGATCGACAGGTACGAGACATCATGGCCCTGGATGCTGCCGCCATTTATGACCGCGGCGCTGAAGATCGTCCCCGTATAGCCGGCGAGATGAATCTCGTGATCGTGGATATAGAGGGTGGTGACGTTGGTGCCCTTCTTGATGATCGAATTAGTGGCCTGGGACGCGATGTCGTTGACGTGGATGCGCTCGATGATGATGTTTCCTGCCGTCGTCCGGACGAACTCGATGTTGTCGGCGTTGAGCTCGCAGTGAACGTCGTACCAGAGATCCGAAATCGTCGCGCCCGCCGCGCCGACGGCCGTATGCTTGATGCACGACCCGGTTCCCGCCATGAACGAATTGTAGAACTTGACTTGCGTGACCGCATAGGCGTCAAGGCACGGCGCGCCGCCCGACGGAACACGAAGATCAGCATGAAGAAAAGTGTTCTGCGTCGTTGAAACGGCGGTGTCGGCCGTTAGTGTCGAGGCCGTAAAATCGGTGATGGCCCCGACGTGATTGCAGCCATCGATCTGAACAGCCACGCCTCCTGCCGTATCTGTGTTGCGAGCATAGAGATGGTTGAAGCTGTTGATTTCGCTCCCAAGCAGGAAGACCGCGGCGCGCGACCATTTACCGATGAACTGTGTGTTCTCGAAAGCCATCTCGCCACTGCTTTGCCCAGACGAGAGACGGCCGACCTGGATGCCGATGGCCGGGATACTCGAGGTGTCGCCGATGAACAGCCCGCCCCGGAAGACGCCGAACCGGGCACCAAGGCAGTCGAAGATCGTCTTGCCCGAGGCAGCGCAATAGAGCACCGCGCCGCGCATATCGATCTCCCATGCTCCGCCATTGCCGGACTGACCGAGCGACTGGAGATTTATCGATCCGGTGATTTTGTAGACGCCACCGGGACGGAATACGAGAGTCGCCGCCACAATGGAATTGCCGTCGATCGTCTGACTGAGCGCCAGGAATGCTGCGGCGGCACTGCGGATTGCAGTCGTGTCATCGGTCGTACCGTCCCCAGTAGCGCCGTAGGCATCCACGGACACGGACACCGGGCGGAATGCCTTGATAAGCGCATCTCGCTGCTTGGGCGAAAATGTGCTCGATGGAACGTCCAGAACGGTCATGGATTACCGGCGATGGTTGCGGTAGGATCGCGGAATGGCTGACAAAAAGAACCCCGTTCCCGGGGCGGAACTCCCGCACGAGATCAAGGATGACAACACCGGGATGGTGGCGAAGATGTCCGGATATCTGGAGGTCGGCCGACTACCGACGTATCGCGCCGTCGCCGTCAACTTCAAAGACCACGGCGCGATTTATTACATGTCGCCGCTGATGGCTCGGCGACTAGCCCAAGAGCTTCTGAAAGAAGCGGACGCGCTTACGCAGTGAAGAGGTGATCGGCGGCACTAAGGCTCATCAGCGAAGCCGAAAGTGCGACCACAGCGGCTCCGCCGGAGCCGGCATCGCCCGCCGAGAAGTCCGGCAGCATGAAGTCGCTTTCGCTGACCGGTGCCCCGTCGCCGAGGTCTCCGCCGGTCTCACCGCGGGCGTCGGCGTAATAGGCGCCCTCTTTGGTAAAGGTGCCGTCCGTGTCGGCGTACTCGACGACGCCGTTGATCGCCATAAACTCGCCGTCCCACCCGTATCCGGGGGACCACGTCAGATCGGCTGATCCTTGCGGGGTGTCGTAAGAGATGTAGACGCCCGTCGCGTCGTCTGTGGCTTGGATATTGGTTGCGCCGTTCGGAAGCGCCAGATCATGCCCTGCGAAGTGAAATTCGCTCATTCTGATCTCCTGTCAGCCCCGCGCGAGGGAATGTCGTAGTGGTTGATTCAACTTACAAGAGGCTATGCGAGCCGCCCGCGTGTATCGGTCCAGCCGAGGGTCATAATTTTAACGAGGTCACTAGCGCCGCTCGCGCTGAGCCGATATCTGATTTGGGCGGATGTGTTCGTTTTTACGGACATATTGTCAATATTGATTTCGTCTGCCGCAGTTGACGCGATGCCAAAATTGAAGAGACCGGAGGCAAACGATGGTACCGAATTGGTTTCATCGAGCGCCGTGACAAGCATGGCTATGCTGACAGTGGAAACATTCTCAATGTAGACAGCCACGTCGGCCCACACGACGATTCCAGTCGGGAGTGTCAGTGTAGCGGTGACCGCCGATGTGCCTGGATTTGTTGTGCTGATATCCTGAATTGCCAACACCCACCGGAATCTATCTCCATCCTGCTTGAACGCTTTGATCGAACCGCCGGTACGAACAATCGAGCCTATGCGGCGCTTCAAAGTGTAATTCGTAGGCATTGTCGGCGCACTGGCAGAGGTTGAAAACAGCGCATCGACCACGCCGGTATCGGGCCGCTTTATCAACCAAATATGGTAAGTTGTGTTTGCAATCGACCCGGTATCCAGCCCCCCGGCATTTGTCCCTACTGCCCATGCAGCATCAAGTTGCTTTGTTAGCGCCGACGCGACTAATGTATCGACATCGGTCGAATCCCGAGCCGAGCCAGCCGCAATATCAATGTCGTTGGTAGCGTCAGTCCCGTTAGAGAGCGTAAGCCCAAAGAGCTGCCCTGCGAAACCAGTGTTGGCCGCCCCCACGGCTGCACCGCTTGCCCGCTGATACCAGATCACCCGCGCATTCGATGAGCCGTCCGAGATGACGCCCATCGTATCACCGGCCGCGGTGGTGATGTTTGCCCCGCCCGGCAGGATCAGCGACGTTGCATTATGCGTCAGCGTCAGGATGCCGTTGAACCGCGCGATCTTGAATCGATTGGTTCCGGTCCCGAGCGAAGTAATCGTTACCGTGCCCGTGATGAGGTTAAAAAGAGCCGCCGAGCCTAGAAGGTCTGCCGTTGAAGCCGACGTGATCGAGGCTTCTGTTGCACTGCCCAGCACGCCAATGCCAGTCATGCCGAAGCCGCCGGCCGGGATCGAGGCCGTCAGCGTGTTGCCGCCGTCCTTCTTGACGCAGACGTTGATGCCATCCGACAATTTCTGGTCGTGCGTGTCATGGTCATCGGAGCGAATGCCGCGGGACGCCGCATCGGTTTGTTGCCAAGTTGTGGCTCCGCTGTAAACATCGCTCGACCGCGAAAAGACCTGATTGGGCGCGCTGCCTGTCCAGCCACCTGCCATCGTGAGTTCTCCGTGAATTGAAAAAGGCCGCCCACTGGCAGCCCGAGATCGGGGTCGCTATATTGATCGGCACGGGGCCGGAGGAGCCGACGTAAATGCCCGTGTGGCGAATAGTTCTCTTTTGGAGCCTCATCGGAACCGCCGGGTTCTTTGCGGTTCTCCTGCTCTACGACGGTATCCGCCTCATGATCAGAGGCGAGCCACCCGAAGCACCGCAGCAGTCATCACGATCTTGGCACGTGCTCCAGTTCATGGCTTTCGTCGCGCTGCTCTGGTGCTTTCACGGTCTGGACGGTCAAGGCTACGCTCCTGTGCTGATGGCCGGCGCGATTACCTTCTTCTTCACCTTCGCGATATCCAAAACCATCGAATGCGGTCACCGGATCACTGGGCAGGCGGCCCGAGCGGCCCATAGAGCAGGGCATTTTGCAGGGCACGGTTCCGCAAAATTTCGTCCGCTCGGCGATCCGGCTCCGACACGTAGGTTTCCGCCATGCCCGCGCGCTGGACGGGGCCGGACTCGAAGGGCTGGATAAGTTGATTGCCAAGATAGGCCCGGCCCGGTCTGGACAATATAGCCCGCCCGACGACGGACGGAGCGACTGCACCGGCCAGAGCGCCCGCCAAACTGCCCGTAGGCCCGCCAGTAACGGCCGTGCCGATAGCACCGCCCAAGACGCTCGGGATCAACCGCGCCGCCGAGCGCGATGCCGTGCCGGAGTTCGGCAAGGGGCGCAGGATAGCCTCTCCGGAACGGGCCAGTTCGTCGAAATCACCAAGCCCCCTTGCGTAGCCGCGGCGATCCTGTCCTACCGCCGCTTGACGGAGCTTGGCTGGCGAGACGATGCCCATCGCGGCATCTTCGCCGGCACCAGTCACGGCGGGCACCATGGTGATGAGGTTCCGATACACGCGACGCACATCTCGAAACGCGCCAAGGTCGGCCGGATTGGTCAAGGCAATCGACCTCTCCATGGCATCATCCAAAGCGTGCTGCATGTCCCGCAGCGTATAAGCCGTGTCGGGATCTGTTATCGACCGGGCGTCTGCCCCAATCCTTGAGCGTAGCGACTGATACGCTTCGCCACTGATCGGGCCGCCAGCCTGCGCCAAATTCTGCATCTCGGCGACGTAATCGCGAATGATCGGCGGCCGGTTCGGCGGCGATACGCGACCATTGAAGCGGTGGATCGCCGCGCGCATGTCCGCCACGAAGGGCGCGTCAAGGATCAACTGGTTGCCGGCAGACAGCCGGTTGAACTCGGCACCAGCATCGTGAAATGCCTGATCGATGACCTCCGGCGTCGCGCGATCCCCATTGACGCCGATACGACGAAGGGCCGCTGCTGTATATTGCTCGCCTTGGTGCTCCATCGTGTCGGCGATACGCGAGCCGCCCGTTTCACTTTCGAGATAGCGTAACGGCTTGGAGCCGGTGACCTGTCCTGCGGTAAGGTCGGTCACGCCCTCGTTGCGCAGAGCCTGCACGGCGGCTTGCCGCTCTGGCGAGGTCGGGAATGGGGTGATTGCCCTTGATGGTATCGAACCTCCCCCGACAATGGCGCCTGCAACCCGTGCCCACGGCTCCAGCGGAGTGCCTTCCGTCAGCTCGCCGGCCGCCTCGCTCGCAAGCCCCGCGGGCACCGCACGGGCTGTCTGAAGGAGCGCGCCCCTCAGCCCGCCGACCGCACCAAACGTAGCGGCACCAGGCACAAAGCCCGCGACGGACCCGGCGAACTTTCCAGCTGTTGTCTTAGGCTGGTAGGGTTCATATCCGGTGCGGTCCATCAGTTCCTGTGAGGTCGGGACAATGCCTTCCAAGAGGCGCTTCGGCATCGGCAGCGGCTTCTGAGAAACCGTCTCTGCCAATGCGTGACCTGCGCGACGGGAAAGTTCATTAACATCGCCGGGGAGGGCCGCGACGCCGTAGCCGCCTTGAACCAAGCCAGAGAATATCGCTTTCTTTATGTCTTCCCAGTCGAAGCCCGGAGTCGGTTCGTCGAACTTGTCGAAATAGTTCGGATTGGCTGGCCGGCCCCCCATCGCCGTCGATGGGCGATTTTGCCCCACATCAGAGGTGGGCGCGTCGAACTGATCGAAAAAGTTGGCCATGGGCTATTTTGCCAAAAACTGCGACGACGGGTGCGGATTGTCGGGGGTGCCATACTTTCGGTCGAACTCGTCCTTAAGTGCTGGCTTCTGCTTTAGAGCGTCAATAGCCGGCTGAGGCGGCCCGCCAGCCTGAGAAGCCGGCGTCAGCGGTTCGCGAGGCCCGTTGCCCGGTCCGTCGATAATGTCGAGATAGATGTTTTTGACCCGCTTCAGATTGTAAATGAGCTGATCTTTGGACTGGCTTTGCTCGAGGTTCCCGATCGCGGCGGAAAGCAATTTGCCCTCCGTATCCGAAACGTTGCCGAGAGCGCCGCCAGTCGGCGAGGCATTACGCATGGCCTGTAGCCGGTCGAAGGCCGCGTTCGCCTTGAGTGTGTCGATCAGCCCCGCCACGTCGCGCGAAGCCGAGCCGCCGATCTTGTTCGCGAAGTCCGCCAGGAACCCAGTCGTGGTCAGCGGCGACCGATTGATCAGCGAAATCGTGCGGTCAACGTCGGACGTGACAACATTAGCCCCCACGCTTTGCTGCGCTTTGGCCTTGTCCGCCTTGTCCGCAGCCTCGGCCTGCGCCGTCGCCACAGAGCCGCCAGCGTAAGGCACGGCAATCGGCACGCCCCTATCGTCCAGCTTGACCGTCCCATCCGGATTGCGTGCCCATGCCAAGCCCTTTTCAGGCTCCCCATAGTCAACCCCCGTCGGGCCGAGATTGGTGACCGACGCACTCGACTTATTCAGCTCACGCTTCCAGTCGAATACGCTGAGAGGCTGACGACCCGCCGCCTTCTCCTGCGCGGCGTAATACTCGTAGTTCTGAACATCAGTTGGCGGCTCCGGCTTCGCGGCGGGAACGCCGGCAATCGCATTGCCTTCATCATCGAAGCCGAGTTGACCGGGAGACATCGCATGGAACCCCGGCTTCGGCGGAGCCGCGTATAGTTCCTTGCCCTGCCGCGTGACGAGATGCCCGTCAACGACGACCGGCTTATCCGCATCGCTCGCCTCTGCGCCCCCGATGGGACGGAAACCGTCTGGCGCGCTCGGATCATAAATGCCCTTGGTCTTTCGCCCGTCCTTCGTGAAGAAGTCTTGGATCTTGATATCCCCAGGCTGCGGCGGGGCCAGCAACTCTGCGCCCTTCGTAACCCACTCCGAGTTGCCATACTGTCCGCCGATGCGCATAAGCGTCTGTCCAAGCTGACGCTTGTAATCGTCCTGTGACGCACCCGGCGTGATGCCCGCCAACGCCTCGCTGAGTGACCGTGCCGGAGCCTGCTCACGCTCAAGCTGGGCCTTCTGATATTTGTCCTCCGCCGTGGTCCCGGCCCAAAGCTGGGCGAGCTTGCCCACTGCCTCGAATGGCGTCTGTGGCGCACCCTGTCCTGCTGAAGCGAGGAGAGCCTTTGCCAGTGCGTCACTCTCCGGGCCGATGACGATCGGGGCCTTCGGCTGAGCAAGAGCCGAGGACAGCGAGGCCGGCGAGACGGGCACTGGCGCTGGAGCCGGCCCCGGATCGCGATACGGTGTCGACTGCGGTGCGAACGGATTGTAATCACGAAGCACAGGAAGGAAGGCGACCATATCGTCCCCTGTCAGTAAGTCATAGTTTGGCCGAAGGAATTGACGTACGTGCCGCCGCCGTTGCCGTCCGGCTTGTAGGCGTAAATCGCGCCGCCGCTACCCTTGCTGAAGTTCGGGGCCGAGTAGCCACCTCTCGTCAGGGCTTGCTGCACCGTCGGATTGCTCAGATAGCCGGGCGAACCGACACCCGTCGTGTAGCCCGCGCCCTGTGCCGCCGCAGCGACGCGCGCGAGAGACGGGAAGCCGCCCCACATGCTCATATTGGCGCCGCCGGGGCTCATGCCGCGAGTGGCTGCGTTGGCGATTTGAGCATTCTGGACATAACCGTATGGCTTCTTCGGTCCAGCAAGAGCCTGGGGCGTAAGCGAGGCCGGCTGAGCGGGCGGCGGTGTGAAGCTGACCTTCCCTGTTACCGTGGGAATGAGCGTGGCCACCTGTGCGGCCGGGTCGGCTTCCGGTGGTGTTGGTGCCGGCAGCGTCCCCAGACCGAACCCTTGCCCCGCCCCCATGCCCGCCAGAGCCGATGTCAGCGGCGAGGGCGCTGGCGGCTTTGCTTCGCTCTCCGGTGCAGCCGGTGTCGCCTTCGGATATTGCGGTGCTGGTGTAGCCGGGGTCGAGAACGGCATCTGCGCCGTCGCGTTCCAGGCACTGACGCCGGAGGTCTTAGGCTCTGACTTCGGAGACAGGAACCCGCCGCCGCTATCACTGCCCCCGAAGAGTGTCGACGCAATGTCTTCGTCGGTCTGCGGCACCACATCCCACTCGGGATAGGACTGAGCGGCCACGTCGGGCGTTTTGATCGCGGCGATTCGCGCGTCCAGTCCGAGCTGCTTCTTGCCAGATTCGTCTACATAGTCCTTGCGCACATCGGGAACGGGAGAGTACTTCGCCGGCTGGAACGCAGCATTGACGACCGGCCACGCCTCTTTGAGGGCGCCCGCGACATTGGGGTAGGCTGTCGGAATGTTCGACATCCAGTCCATCGCCGCTTTTTTGGTCTCGGCGGGAGCGAACATTAGCCTACCGACGGTCTTGTCCCATGCCGCCTTGGTAGCCTTCACATCGCCATTGACAGCGGCCTTGATGACATCACCGATGCCGCCGGGGGTATCGTTCGGGATCGCCTCCAGTTTCGTCGTCGTTGCGTCTGGTGCTGTGGTAACCCACACCGGCTGCCCGCCGACACTCAGGGCAGGCTCCGCTCCTGCCGCCTGCGCCGGAGCACCCGCAGTCACCCCTGGCTTCGGCTGCACCTCGCCGTAATAGTCCTGTCCTCCGATGGTCCCGGCGTAGGCGTTGTTCTTGATGATGCCATTGAACGCCGATTTGCTGCCCGTCGCCGGATTCCAGAAGAACACCGCCCCGGTCGGCGGCTGCGACATGCCGAGCTGCCATTCGTCGAGTGCCTTGCCGATCTGCTGGTAAACAGGGTCGGTTGGCTTCAGCGAGTTGTATAGCTTGCTCTGATAGCCATCGAACTGCTTTGCACCCGGCACCAACTGCTGAGAGACAACGCCCATGAGATCGCCGGGGAACCGGGCATCCAGGGTTCGATTATAGATGACCGAGAGTGGGGCAAGCGGGTTCCGGGTATCCTCTGCATAGGCTGTGCGGATCGCGGCATCGCGGCCGGGATCGAGATTAGGATCGCGTAGCCCGAATACCGCCTGCTCTTGCTTCGCCATGAACTGCGGATCGGCAAAGGACATCGGGTTCGCGAGGAACCCCTTCGGATCATAGGTCGGAGCCCCGTATGCGGAGCGTATCGCCGACGTGATGGTGAGCCCTTCGGTCGGCATTTTGTCGCCAGGGTTCAGAACACCATGGCTGAATACCTGCGATGGCGGCAATCCGCTCGCGTTCCATCCAGCCGCAGCCGGGTCGGTTGCCAAATAGCTGTAGAGCTGCTTCGCGGCATCGATCTGTGCCGGCAGAACGTCGCCGTCATCGGCCGCCATCACTTCGACGCCGATGGTATTGATATTCGAGAGGCCCGTCGCGGCTACCGGCTTGTATTTGCTCGTGTTGACAATCTGGAAGCCTTCGTAGCCAGTCGGCAAAGTCTGGAAAATCTGCCCCGTCCGATCAATAACGAACTGCGCGGGATACCCGCGGTTTTGAAAGACGTTGACGACATCGTTGACCGTCTTCATGCCCGGCCCGGTATGATGGATGACGAACCCCTGAACCGGATCGAGTTTCTTCAGGCCGAGACTGCGGGCGAGGTTATTCCGGCTCGAAATGTCGATAATTCCTCCTGTCTGTTGCGGAGCGAAACTGGGATCAGCCGAAGCAATCTTCGGCGCACTCAGCTCGTACCCCCTGATTATCGGAGCCAGCTCCTCCTTCTCCCGCGGGCTTAGAGACCAGCCGGGACGGTAGTAGTTCTGCTTGTCGTAAAATCTCGCTGGCAGCGGGGCGTCCATCGAGCCCGCCCACTCCGGCGGCGTTATGCCGAGCGGCACCAACCCTGCGCGCGTCAACCCCGTTCGGTTGGGGGTCCGCGTATAAGGATTGAAGGCCATCGTTCAGCGTCCCGCCATGATCTGCTGCAACAGAAACGCCCGCAGCGGATCAGCCTTTGCCGGAGCGCCGACAAGCTCCTTGCCGAACCCCTGCACCGCTCCCCCGAGTTGGCTGAATGCATCTCCCTGCGGAGACATGTAGGAGGGCGACGGCAGCATGTTGCTGCCAGGATACGCCAGAGCTTCCCGGAGCGAGACGGGGCCGCCGGGCTGACGCGCCTTCGCTGCCTCAACAAGTTGATCCGGGACGCCCATGTCCGAGGTCATCGGGAGAGCTTCTTCGAAACGACCGCGGTCAAAGCCCGAATCCATCGTCCGCTGAAGCTGCGCGTCCCGGCGTTCGGGGGAACCGATTGCCGTAGTGTCGATCGATGGGGCGGGCGGCTGCGCGAGACTGGCCGAGGACATCTGCGGCTCGAAGTCGAAGGAGCCTGAGACATCCATGTTCGGCGGCGCGGCCGGCATCATTTCAGCACTGCCCGTCATGCCAACCGGCGGCGGCACATCCACCGACCCGGAGACATCCATGCCGACCGGCGGGGCCGGCATTGCATCGGCGCTGCCCGTCATCGTTACGGGTGCCGGGGCCGGCTCCGCTCCGTTCCCGCCGATAAACTGGCCGGCACCAGCCGGGCGCTGGCGCGGCAGCGGCTGGCCCATCTCCTTCGAAATGTCCGCAAGCGCCTTCGGTGTCGCCCGCGTGTACGTCCAGCCCCTGTCCGCCTTCAGCGCATCCCATGCCGCTTGCGTCTTGGCCCCCCAGTCGCCATCGAACCGGCCGGGTTCGTACCCCTGCGATGCAAGGTAGATCTGAATGGCGCGGATCGTTGCGCCCTTGCTGTGCATCGCATAGGTGCGCTTGTGGTCATGCGCGAGAATGCGCTTGGCCGCGTCGATCTGTGCGTCTGTGGGCTGGCGTTGGGCCATTCTGATCTCACTTAATGGAAAGGGCGGCCCGAAGACCGCCCGTTCGTAACTTTGCCTTGGTTTGCGTTGCTTGGCCTAGGATTGGCTGGCCTTACAATGCGTAGCCTTGCTCAACAACGCATTGCCACGCCAGACCTCACTCCACAGTACGTCGCATAACTACGCAACGCCCGGCTCGGCACCGTCCTTATGCAGCCTTCTTCAGCGGCACCTCAGCGGCCTGCCATTTGGCAACCACGAAGCGGCCGAAGGGACCTTTGCGAGCCGGGCGGTAATCGCCGAGCCCAATCTTTTTCCCCGCATCATCAACCACGGCGCGGATGAGGTTCGGCGTGAACATCGTATCGTCGATGTCCAATGTGAACGTCGCGTACCACTGATCGACGCGCGGCCGGTGCGCCATGATGCGCCCGCCGGTCGACGGGATCACCACCGAGCGCGAGTCCACTTCCCATTCCGTCAGTGGCTCACCGTTGGCGTTCGTCAGCGGGCAGACGAGATCATCGACCATGACGCCGGCCGGGATGAGGCTTGTCTTCATCGTGGTCAGCTTCGATTTCCCGGCCTTGTGGAACGTTCCCGCCGCAATGATGGCGGCGAAGATATTCGGGCCGGGAATATAGAGCCGCCCATCTTGGTCAGCGTATCGTTTCGCCGCTGCTTGCTCACGCGGCGTCCCTTTATCTCCCCGAAAGCTCACCGAGGTCCCGCCGGAAACGGCTACCTCGTTCGCCTCCGTAAATCGGTTCATCAAAATCGGCGTAAGCCCTTGAATTGTAATGGAAACTTTCATCGGAGCACCTTGGGTTGCTTGACGCTGCCTCGCCCGAGCGTGCCACGCCATACTTGGCCCGGCCCGGCAATGCGAAGTTTACAAATCGAACCCTAGGGTATAGACTACGCTACGTCAACAGAAATATACGAGGCGTTCATCGTGATTGCTCCCGCCGCTCGCATCGCATACGCTTCGATTATGATCACGCCCGCTCAGATACGAGCCGCACGCGCCCTTATCGGATGGAAGCAAGCCGATCTCGCCGCGTCTTCCGGCGTGTCTGAGATCAGCATCAAAAACATCGAGCGCGGTGCCACCGACCCCCGCTCAAGTACCCTCAGCGCGATTCAGGCCGCGTTTGAAGAGGCGGGCGTGGTTTTCCTAGACCCAGGCGACGTGCGGGACGGCGGGGCTGGCGTTCGTCTGACACGGCGATAGGCGAACGATCCTTCGCCAAACACGCATCAATCGCCGCTACAATATCAAGGTCGTGGCGATCTTGCTCGCTCATGCCGCGGCCTCAACCACCTCGTCATATCGAACCTTGTCGAAGCCGCTCGGGTCGCGCTCAACCGCCCATGGCACGACATCGCGGACCTCATCTGCCATGACGCCAGCATGTTTCGGCCCGTCATCGCCCTCCCACTTATATCGGTAGGAAAACAGGCTCACCCCATTATTGAGCTTGCCGATTGGCTTCACGTCCTTCTTGAGCCGACGATCCGAGAACGCCGATATGGCGGCACTACCCAAACCGAACAGTCCGCCCGCAAGCGATTGCTGATTTTGGTTATAGGCGTTCAACTGGTTCTGATACGAGTTCTGAATGTAGTTGCCGATGTCCGGCGCGTTGACCTGATAGCCCGGTTGGCTCTGGAACTGCGGCAGGTTGATCGGACTCCCCGAGTTGAAGGCGCTCAGCGTGTTGAACGGCAGCGCGTACTTGGTCAGAGCCTCCTGCAGTTGCCGGTCCTGCTCCTGTCCTGCCCCGAGAATGGCGTCCTGCGAGATCGAGGCCAGCGTGTCGCCCCGCGTCTTGGCAAGCCGGTTCTGCTCGTCCCGGTAGACCTCACTTCCGATTGGCAGACCGCGCTCCTCAAGCTGCAGATTCATCTCTTTCTGCGCCTGGTCGAGTTGCGGCTGCACCATGCCGAGCTTCCGCTGATAGAGCGTGTCGGCGATCTTGGCGGAGTCGTCCGGTGCGGAGAACGGCGTCAGGGCAGCACCACGCGCGAGACCCGCCAGTGAACTGCGAGTCGCGTTCGATTGGTTGAAGTACTTCTGCTGTGCCGGCGCGAGCTTGACACTTTGCGAGATCGGGACGCCATGCGCATCGCGCTTGTAGGTCGTGGAGCCCCACGGGCTGAACTGGTCGACCGAATTGACTTTGGCGGTTTCCCAAAGAGCCTTACGGTTGGCGCCCCATTGCGCATTGGCAGTTTTGACTGGGTCAGGACTCGAAGGTGCGCTCTTGCCCATGGGTCATTCCTCTAGCCAGCGGCACTCGCCGCGGAGCATCGAATACAAGGCAGCGTGCGAACGAGGGGAGAACCCCTGCCGCGCAATGCCCTCAAATTTAAAGCCGAGTCCTTCGAGCAACTGCCGAGATGGCCGATTGCTCTTGGGTGTGAGAGCCGTCACCCGATGACAGCCGAGTTGCAGGAACGGGTAGCCGAGAATGGCCCGGATCACTCTTCGCGAGAGCCAGCCCTTGCCGGCGCACCAGACCTCGATATCGCCGCCGCCGGGACAGGGGCGGTAGTTCGTGAATAGAGCGCCGCCGACCGGGTTCCCGTCTCGCGCCACTCCGATGGCGACATATCCGCCGGGCAATACCGTGACTTGCGGTATCCGCTCAATGAGCCATCTGGCCACGTCCTCGTCGCGGCCGATGACAAGATCAAGCGCGCCCACTCAGACGCCGGCACCGATCTGTTGAATCAGGATCTGGTAGCCGCTCCACTCAAGTCCGGGCGCCGTCGTGGTCGCGTCCATAGCCAAACCAAGCGCCCGCCCCTCGCCATAGCAGCCGAACCAGGCGCCCTTTACTTGCGTCGAAGTGGACCACGCTGAGCCCCACGCGCTGCCCCAAGGGGTTGTGCTCGTGCTCGACACGATCGTCACCGAAGGCGTCGTGATCGCGGCCGAGATGTAGTCGCTGTCGATGCCGAACGCCCCGGAGAATGCGCCATCGACCTGAATGTCAAACCGGATGGCGGTGGCCCGCGTCTGCATCCCGCTCCCAATGGCGGAGAATGCCTGCCTCACACTGAGGGAGATTGCCCCGGCATCGTCCGTATAGCCAGTGACTTGTCGAACCGTCCCCTCGGTCCACATGCCGAAATAGAGCTCGCCGTTCCACTCGCACATAGAGGCGGCGTTGAAGTTCTCCCAGCGTGTCCATGCTCCGCCGGACGCCAGCGTATTCATCACGTATTGGATGGAATCGGCACCGTCGAGCACCGGGACGTTGACGATCAGCCGGCCGCCATGCGTGCGCATAAGCCAGCCGTCGTTCGTCGAGTAGAGGTCCGCCAATCTCTTCAGCGAAGGCCCGACCTTGCCGAAGTTTCCCAGCGTCAGGAAGTCCAGCGTCGAGGTCTGCATGGCCAGCGAGATCGGGATCACCCCCATCGTCGTGATGACGTGGAGAGCGCCGCCCAAATTCCACAAGCAGTCCCTTCCGATCGGCGGGGCGGGAATGAGGAAATTCCCCACCTTGGAAAAGGTCGAACTCGGATCTCCGGAGTAGACGACAAACTCACCCGTCGACATGACGAACACCGTCAGGTCATCCGGGCCGTCGCCACTGTCCTGCGAGTGAGCCCCGATTGCCATCAGGGTTCCACCGCCGACCACCTGGCTGAGCGAGAACAGCGTCAGGGCTCCGGTGATGCCGCCCAGACTGCCGTAGTAGGCATCGGCCGAATTGGTGACGGCAAACCAGAGCCGGTTACGCACCTTGCGGATGTTGGCGAGCGTCGTCAGTGTTGGGCCGGTGAAGCCCGTCGCAACGATGGCCGCGCCGTTATAGGTCCATGGCGTTTCACCGCTGCAGACGCCGATCAGGCGGTTGTTGTAGCACTCCGTTTGATGACGGCTGTTGGTGAAGTTCGAGTTCGACAGGAGCGAGGCGGACGCGCTCGAGAAGTCATAAATGTCCCCGTCGGCGATGCCGATCAGAGCCGTGGCAGTGAGACCGTGATAAGCGGCCAGCGTCTCGACCGGGGCTGCGGGTCCGCCGGTCGAGTAGTCCGCATTGCCGGGGCGCGGCTTGACGGCTGAGCCACTCGGCTCCCAGTTCACCAGATCGCGCGCTTCGGATGGTTGCAGCCCCGCAACGCCGTCGCGGGTGTTGATGCCGGCGTAGGGCGCTGGAAGCGGAACCGGGATTGCGGGAGGGATCGGCGCGCGCGGCATCAGTTTTGCGGCTTCACAGGTTCGCGGATGAATTCGGCGCGCGTGGTGAAGTCGCGGTAACGTCCAGCATTCCGCTTGAACCCAAGCGATTTATAAAAAGCCACGAGGCGCGATTTGCTGACACCTCTGTCCATCGGGTCGGCGCTCAATTTCAGCCGCAGACCGTTCGCGTCAGCCTCAGCGATCATCCGCTCCATCGCCGCGCGAGCGGACCCTTGACCCCGCTTGTCCTTCGGCGTCTTGACGAGGATTACTTCGGCCGACCCATCGTTACCGACGCCGTATGTAATTTCAGTGTCGCCTATCTGCGCAGTACGTGATCCACCGCCGGGATTTGAGAAGTCGAACATGCCTCCCACACTATCAGACTTTTCGACAGCGCCAGGCGTCCGAAACCGCAGTAGTTGCTGATCGCGGGACACGTCCTCGGTAAAGCCTGGCGGCATGTCGCGGCGTTCCTGCGGCGTCATGTTCATTCGCTTCGAGACATTCCGGGCCTCAACCTCCCCGGCGAGCCTCCGATATGCCTCCTGTGCGGCATATTCCTGCGCCATGCGATCAGCGAGCGGCGAAATGTTGCGAGTGCTCTTTAGATAGTCCTTGTAGTCCTTCTCAGGGGCTGGCCCGTCGTAGCCGGCCTGTCGCGAGAATTCCTCTCGCGACAACGGCGTGTGCATCGCGGCCAATCTCTCCTGATAAATGTCCCACGCAGGCGTGCCGGGCTTCAGAAAGTGCGGATTGCCGCCTGTCGCAAACCCTTCTGCGCCCTGCACGCCATGCTGCAATTCGTGAAGCAGCGTTGCCTTCGTCTTTTCGGCGCCCCCAAGCCGCCCAACGGTGATAAAGTCGCCGCTCAAGGCGCCGCCAACGCCATGATCCAGACCGACTCCGTAGTTCAGAAGCTCAGGGTATGCGGCGAACAACTCCGGATGATCGACCACGGTCCCAACGGTTGCGCCAGTCTCAGGGCCGGCGAATTTTGAGTTCAGGCTATGCGTCATCCGATCGTCGGGTATTTCGAAGCGCCATTTATTATCGGCGCCACGCCCCCAGCCGGTCTGTTCCCAAACCTCATCTGGGAAAGCGCCGCCCACTTCCAATTCTTCAGCACGCTTCAGAGCGCCCAAATCAGCGGTGAGCGCCTTGGGGCCGGCGAAGATGCCAGTGTAAGCGGCTCCTTGCGACATGGGCATCCCGAGTATCGAAGGCTCCTCCGGCTCCATGCCGGCGTTCTTGATCTCGTACGGCGTGAACTCGCCCATGGACCGCTTCTTGCCGATGCCGGGGATGACCATGTGGGCCATGTTGCGCAGGCCCTCGTCCGACACGATACCCGCCTGCCGCGCCACGCCCAGTCTGTCCGGCGTCGCCATCAGCGCATCCCGCAACTGGTTCTCGTCCGCTGGCGTCATCACCGGGTCAACCCAGTCCGGCGGGCGCAGAGACTTCAGCGGGCTGAGCAGCGCATTGCGGAGCGCGTCATCCGGCAGAGGAGGCCACTGGCCCATCAGCCGAAATTTCCTTCCGGCAAATTGTCCCCGCCCATCACCCCATTGAGCAACGTGGGCGGCCCGAACTTGATGATGTCCTTGCCACCATCCGCCGCAATCGCCGCATCAATCAGCGCCTGATACTCGACCGACGGCACGAAATCGACGCCAAGCGCCACCGCCTCCATCCGCTCCTTGATCCCCATCACCATGAGGTCATCGTCAAAAATACAGGTGTCGGTGTCGACGGTGAAATACTCCTTCGTGGCCGATGAACCGCCACTGGCGATGATCCAGCTTGTCCCGACATACTGATACGCTATTGTGCGGACAGAGGTCGGAACCGGGCGGATGGCGAAGAGGTTCCCGGCGACACGAAACACGGAGTAGATCTGGTTCGGCCCGCCGACGTTACCGGAGCGGACGAACTCCCATGCCGCGCCCGAGATTGGCCCCTTCAGCAAGGTCGATTGCGTCCGGTCCCATTGGGTGTAGTTGATGAACCGCTGGAAGTCGGACGGGAGTGCATACGTCTCCGTGCTGGCGACGGTTGGAAACGTGTAGGTCTGGATCATCGCCTGCCAGGTGACGAGCGCCTTCAGCGTGCGGCCGGTGCGATCGGCGAGGGCGAGAAGACGAACAGCAGTGGGATCGGTTGACCCAACGATTGTGCTGGGTACGCTGAATTGTGCCTTCTCACGCAACGCGCGCTGGCACATGGCAAGCAAGGTGAGCGACATCAGGCGGCCTTCGCTTCCTTCGCCTGCTCATCGGCAAGCGCAGCCCATTTCTCGAACCCGACATCGCCCGGCCGATACAACGAACGGATGGCCTCGCCCTCGTACCAGCGTTCGACCCCGTCAGAGGTGCGCTTAGCCAGGATCGGCTTCGGCATGAGGGGCGTCGGTCGGAACGGTCTCATTCGTCGCTGCCTTGGCCTTCCGCGGCCCCCGTGGCTTCCCGCGAGGCCAGCCCGTGCGCTTTGCCTGTGCCGTCATCGCCGCCTGTACGGCCGCCGCAATGGCGGCCTTGACCTCCGGCGAGTTCAGGTCAACCCCTGCGCTCGCAGCCGGCGAAAGCGTTTCGGCCACTGCCTCGCCATTCTTCTCCGCGATTGCCTTCTTCAGCCGCGCCACGAGCTCGGCGTTGGCCGGATCGGACAGAAGCGCCTGCTCGGCCGTCATGTGCTGCGAGAGCTGGATGTTCGGCGGCCTGCCCGGAGGCGTCATGCCCATCGCCAGCATGACATCCTCACGCTTCTTCCGCGTCCCGAAGCCGATGCGCTCGCAGCCGGCGTCCGACAGGTCCGGGATCTGCTCCCACCGCGAGACGCCGTTCATTTCATATTTCATCATCTCGGACGGGGCCATGGTCAGTCCATGGAATGGCATCGTCAGAGGGGTGCCGGGAACGTTGACCTGTTCGCCCTGGAACGCTCGCCACGCCTCCGGGAAACGCTGGATCATCTCCATGCGGGCGATGGGATCAGTGGGCACCTTCTGCGGCTGGAAGTCCGAATCCCCCGCGGTCTTGGCGATGAGGACGGGGATCATCTTCATGACCATCTCGCCCTTGTCATTGGAGGCGGCGATGTCGATGGTCTCGGCGTAATCGAACCGCCCAACGACGCCCTGTTCGCCCTTGGCGGGGTAGTACTGCTTGTTCATTGCGAGGGGCATACATATTCCTCTGATTTGACTCTTTTCAGTTGCGGGCGTTCAATCCGCCCGTCCTATGGTGGGGAGGGCAAATCCATGAAACGCTTGGCGGTCCTTGCAATACTGGCGTTGGCGAGTGCGTCGCCGGCTTGGTCGGTCCCCGTCTATTTCAACGTCTTCATTGACGGGTTCGCGACCGATGGCACTCCGATTACTGGTCACGACATGGGCTATGCGGGGATGACGTTGAGTGGCCCGTTGACCCAGACGTTTCACGACGGCGCGCCGCATGGTACCGGCGAACGGCCGCAGATTTACTTCGATAAGAGCTACACCGTGGTTGCGGGTGGCAACCCTGCAGACGATTACGTAATAGGGGATGCGCACCGGCAGGCATGGGGCAACGCCTCCGATCCCTTTCCGACGGATGTCCTGCGTTTCGCATCAGACGGCACGTGGCAGTGCATCGGCGTCTGCCAATTTCAGTACACCGACTTCTTCGATCGCCCCGATCTCTTCGCCGATCGCGGTACGTATCGGCTTGTTGCGACGCCATTACCTGCGGCTTTGCCGCTTTTCGTCGGCGGCCTGATTGGACTCGCGGGGCTTACTTGGCGGCGTCTCAGAACCATCCGGTCGGATCGGGACAGCCCTTCCCCGACGTAACCGGCTGGAACAATGCCCACATAGCCGCAACGAATTGCGCTCGCGTGCCTGTCTCGTTGGCGACCGTGTAGGAGAGCTTGCCGGCCGTTCGTACGAAGTTCGACGCTCCGTTGGTAAAGATCGCTTCGGGACGCTGCGAAGCGTCGGTCACCGTGCTTGTGTTGCGGGCATCGCAGATGACGCCGCCGGTCGCGGAGGCATGTCCGCCGGTGTCCGAAATGGCGGCATAGATTGAGTTAGTGATCGTCAGCCACACGCCGGCCGGGGGTGCCGGGGTGCTGGTATCGTCTACCGAGATTTTCTGATTTGTGTCCTTCGATGCGCTGATCGCCCCGGCGCGCATGAACGTCGTGCGGTCGCAGTAGCTCTGCCGCGTATTCAGCGGACTGAACCACGTAAAGCCCGAAATCGACGTGTAGCACATGAGGTTGTCGCGGCAGACAAATTGATTGTCGGCGCTCATGTAGTTTGAGTTGAACCAGCCCTGCGTCGAACCGGTGTTCCCCGCCACATCGCCAATGTGCGATTGGTGCTCGATGTTCTTGCGATAGAGATTACGGTAGCCCAGGTGATGATCGGCGGTCGCGCCGGTCTGGAACATGTCGCTATGCGTGACGGAGGTCGCGTCGAGATAGTGATCCCGGTAGGTGTTTCGTTCGATCCAGTTATACGAAATGTAGTTGGGCGATTTCAGCGTGTGGCTGAGGTTCGACGAGCAGATGTTGATGACCTGCCGGAAGTCGCAATTGTAGATGCGCAACAGCCGGACGGCGCCGGTCGGCCCGTCATAGACGCCGTTGAATACGCAGTCCTTGAAATAGACATCGGCCGGCGCATCGTTGGTCACTTTGCATGACTTGCACCACTCGGTTACCGGCTGCGCCGGGAGCCAGTATCCGACGCCCCAGATGCACGCCTCGAACATGACCACCGGCAGCGCCGGGAATGTCGTATTGTTCTCGAGGGTGACTTGGTACACTAGGTCTTGACGAGCACCATTGGCGCGACGGGCAAAGCCAATGCCCTTCCAGTGAACCCCCCGGATGCTGAGATTGCGGACCTGATCGCCGAGCGCGGGCGTTCGGCCGGTGTTGGCAACGATGTAGAGCGCGCCGCCGTTGTCGTAGAGGCCATCGGTGCGGGCGGACAGGCCCTTGATGAAGATGTCGGCGCCGGTCGAACTGATCCCGTCCCAGTCGCAGATGATCTTGGTCTTCTTGGTGACGTTGCCGGAGGTTGTCGCCGCCGTGATCGCGGTCTGCAGCTCCGCCGCCGTGGTGACGGTCGTGGTGGTATCCCACGCACTGACCGCGCCCCAGCCGGAGAAGGCATTGGTGAAGGCGGCGAGGATTTCCGCTTCAGCCGTGTCGATGGTCTGCGCCGCTGCGCTGGTAACGACAATATCGAAATTCTGGTCGGTGGTGAGCGCGTGGCTGTCCGTCGCGCGGATCGTGATGGTGATCGTGCCTGCCGACAGCGATGCGGCCACCTTCAGCTGCGTACCAGTGATCGAGAACTTCGATCCGGGATTGCTCTGCAGGGTGTAGGTGACGGTGTCGCCGGCGTCTGCGTCGACCGAAGAGATCAGCCCGACGACGTCCCCGACGACGGCCGAGGTCAGTACGCCGGTATTGGTCAGCGCGACATTGGTCGGCGCCTGAAAGCTCGGCGGCGGGTTGGGGTTGAGCCGCTTGCGGAACCAGCGTGTCGTCATGGCTGCGGCGCGATGTACGCGACCATGCCAACGGTCATCTGGGCGGGAGCCGTGGCAGAGGCGCTGGAATTGGTGCGGATGTCCAAGAGATCGGCGAGGCTCGCCGAATAGGCGTGACCACCATTGGTGTCGCTGGCATCGGTGGCAGTGTCGGTGATGACAGTGGTCAGCGACGTATCCGCCTGCGAGCCACCGATGGCGCCGGCGCGCAGCCAGCAAGAACGCGTGCGGGTGCCGCCGCCCGGTCCTGTCGTGACGTGATGGTACATATTCTTGATGGTGCAGGCATAGGGCACGAGATTGTAGGTCTTGCTCTCCGTCGCTTGGCTATTCGCGTTGCCGTTTGCATTGCAGAAGCGGTCGGCATTGGTGGTCGGGTTGGTTGTCCACTGAGCGAAAAGCAGGCTCTCGCCGTTCGTCGTCGGCTGCCAGCGACAGCCAAATGTGACGAGTGTTGCGGTTGGTGTGCCGGTCGCCGCGCATTCGACTGAGATGCGGTCGCCGGCCGCGATTGTCACGGCATGGCCGGAATTGGTGTCGTTGCCCGAGGTGCTGCCGTTGGTGATGGAGCACGTCAGGCCGGTCGACGAGCCGTTCTTGTAGAGCGTAAATGTCCACGAATTGCCGGCGCCCGGCGTCGTGCCGATATGCACATAGAGCTTGTCGATCGTGCCCGCTGCAGCACAAACTACTTGAGAATCGACCTCCGCGGCGGTGTTGCGGGCGCTGCCGAAGGGGCAGTATGTCGTGGCGGTGATACCGACGTTGGTGGTGCCGCCAAAGATCGGACTAGCGGCGCCCTCGGTCGACTTGAACAGCATGCTGGCCATAATGATCGTCTGCGCGGTCGGCGTGTTGGCCGGGACGTTCTTGAGACAGATGTCGTCGCCCTCGGCGATGGTGATGTTGTGCGTGGTATCGCTCGCCCGCAGGCTGGCGTTGGTGATCTGGGCAACCAGCGTCGAATCACTGCCGTTCTTTTCCAAAGTGATCGTGTAGGACTCGGTGCCGCCGACCAAGGCGGACGGAAAGTAGAGTTCGAGGTTGCCGATGGTTCCGGCCACCGGGCAAGGCGTCCGTGCCGGCGTCACGGTGGTGCTGCGGTCGCTGACTACCGAGCCTTCGAACGGCGGCATGAACCGCGTGGCGGAAGTGCTTTGGGCAGCATCGGCGCCGGCGAGCATCATCACCGGCGTCCACATATTGGTGCCGGCTACGGCGGCGGGCGACAGCGCCGCAACGTTAGACGCCTGTGCTCCACCCCTCATAAAAGGCAGCATCAGGTGAAGCGCCCGAAGCCGATTGCGGACACGTTGGCGCCCGTGGTCAGCTTCCAGGCACCGGAAACACTGACCGCTCCCAGCGGCACATAAAACGGCACGAGATTGGAGACCGACGAGGCGCCCCCGGTGAAGATCGTAATTGAGGTGGCGTTGTCGAGGAGAAGCACGTTGCCGGGCGAAGTCGTGGCGGGGATGATCAACACGCCTGCGATATGGTCACCGGTCGCGCCGGTCGGCCCCAATACCTGCGCGGTCTGCGAAGCAGCCACCGTCTCGTATTGGCAATCGCCGGGCGGTTGGCGGCCGTAGAGCACCCGGTCAAGCGACATGCGGAATGCGCCATAGTCGCCCTCGTTGACCGAATCGGTCGAGGTGTCATCCGCGAGCGCCCCGACCGGAACGAGTTCGGTAGTGCCCACGGTGAATGCGGCATCGTCCGCGACAACACCGACGTTGCTCGCGGCAACCGCCGTCTCCACGTCGCCGATGGCGGTCTGGATGTCTTGGGCACTACCGTCTGGGCCGTAGATAACGACCTGCTGGCTACCGTGCGAATCGCCGGCTGCGTTACCAACGCTCCCGTAGCCGACCACGGTGACGGGATTGAGTACGGTCATGGCATCACCAGATTGTCAGGAGTGGGAGGTAAATTTGCGCAGCTCACGCACTGACGTTGGCGATGATGTGCGTGGCGTTCAGAAACTTGAACGACGCCGACTTGCCGGCCGGAACCGAACAGTAGAGGTCCGCCGTCTGGTTGTTGAACTTCATCCCCGAAGGCGGATAGATGAACAGCGTCTCCGTGGAGTCGCCATTGCTGATCCACGCTTCCTGTCCGGCGTCCATCGTCTTGAGAATGACGCCGCGGGCCGAGGCAGTGACGACATCGACCATGACGTGATCGGCCGTGACGGTGGCGGCAGTACCGGCGGTCGTGCCGGTGGCGGTCATGGTGACGACGGTATCGCCCTCAAGGGCACCGAGAGTAAACGCGCGAGGCATTGGCTTAGTCCTTTCTGCTAGGCCGCTACGCTCAGCGGCGGTTGATTTCAGATGTGCGAGGGCATATACTCGGCGGTTCTGGCGAGTAGCGCCGTTGCCGGGTAGCGAGTCTGGTTTAGCGCCTGCGGTTGGCTCCAAGCGCAGGAGTACGTTGGTTCAAACCCAACCCCTGGGGGCGGCGTTAAGCGGCGGTAGCGATCCCGCCTCGCCAGAGTTCAACGATGTACGGAGCACGGCACTCGTGATTGCGGGGCCTGCCATGAAACCCAACGATCCGGGCGCCGTCCGGGATGCGCCCGCGCAGCCAGCAATCCGCCTTGAACGAGACGACCTGGCCGGGGAACATCCGCTGCCAGCGATCCGCATCCGGCTCCAGCGAGCCTATCCAGTTTTGGTCGCCACCAGGATCAAACGACGGACGGCCCGCCGCATCCCAGCGGGTCCATATGTGGTTGAGGCTCCCCGCCTCCCATGCCATGAGAGACGAGTTCAGCGACTCCGGGTGCAGAAAGTCGCTCGCCATTGCGAAGCGTCCGTCGTAACGGGCGATGTCGCCAATGTCGCCGCAGATGATAGTGTCGAGGTCGAGATACAGAATGCGCGTCGATCGTCCGAAGATGCCGGGCTTGAACAGTGCGATCTTGTTGAACCACCCCGCCAGTCCTTGCGGCACCTCGATCGGGTAGACGCCGAACGGCACCGTCTTAGGATCATCGGTGAGGCAGACACCTTTCCACTTGATGTCCTTGGGCATGTGGCGGCGGATGCCGTCGAACAGCTTCTCGACGTACTCGGAGCCGCGACCGCAGTAGTCCTGAGTCTGAACGCAAGCGACCGTCAGCATCCACTGACCTCGGCCATTTCAAGCGCCGTGATTTTCCAGCGACGCCAAAGGATGAACTCGTAATAGTCCCCGTAGTAGCACGGTCGCCAAAGTGTACAGGTCCGAGCAGCCCGCACGACCTGTCGCCGAAACCAACCGGCCTTTCGCACTCGCCGTCGTATCACCTCGTCGCGCGCCCGTTGCGGATACTCAGAGATCGGCGGCGATATCTCACTCAGGCGCGGCTTGCGAACAGACGGCGTCTCGTTAGAGACGTTGATCAACCACCGATAAAATTCCGCTTTGGCTTCTGGATCGCCCGCCTTCGCCCGATCCAACACTTCCTGCCTGATCATCTTCATGGCGCCACCGCCGTCGGCAGCAACAGCCGATCCTGCCCGTACTTGATCGCGTTGACATAGCCGTGATGGTACAGCCACTCCGTCGCCGCATTATGCGGAATGCCCATCCTCTCCGACGAGCCGTTGTCCTCAACGATGATCGCCGGCCAGTATTTCTCGATCGTTTGCTCCGCCCCGATCAGCGCGTTGAGCTCGTAGCCCTCCACGTCCAGCCAGATCAGGTCGCACTCGGGGAGATCCAGCGTATCGATCCGGCGCATGGGGATCTCACCGCCCTCGATGACCCGCACCGCGCCCATGTTCTCCACGTCGAGCCGCTTGACCCCGCAGGTGCCGTCGTACTCGCCCACCGCGGCATGGTGAGCGGCGATGGTGCCCTTCACCTTCTTGATGTTCTCGGCGAGACAGGTGTAGTTCGCCGGGTCCGGCTCGAAGGTGTGGACCTCACGGAAATGCTTGGCGAGATGAGCCGGGTAGACACCGACGTTCCCGCCGGCCTGAACCGCCGTGCCCCGTCGCGAGATGTGCGACAGGAACTTGTCCATGTAGCAGACATCGGCCTTGGCGCTGGCCTTGGCCATCTTGTCGGTTGCCGGCCAAACGAAGTCCGCGGTCAGCGATCGGTATTCGGGCTTGCCGTTGCCCTCGTGCCAGCCGGGGTTATGCTCTTTCCATGCTCGGAACTTGGTCTGGAGCAGTCCTTCGCCGAAGACCTCGATCTTGACCGGCTCGACATCCGATTCCTTCAGCCGCTCGAGCCAAGACAGGAAATCGACGAGCTGGCCGATGAAGTTGGGACGGGTCTGAAACCCGTCGAAGCCGATCCAGTCCTTCTTGTCCTGATGATCGGGGTAGGCGTGCGAGGACTTGTCCCGGAACGAGCAATCCATCCCGTGCAGATGGAACGTCCGGAAGCCGAGATTGTAGCCGAGAGTGATCCAGCGGAGGCCCATCGTGGAACCGCCGCCGATCAGGTGGTAGTCAGGCTCAATGACGTTGAGCAGTTCCTGCCCGCCGGGAATGGCGCTCATGTTCCAGCGGTAGACACGGCAGCCGGCGTTGATGAGCTTGTCGAAGACGGTCGGGTGAACGATCGAGGCGACGAAGTAGGTAACGCGGGGGTCCGCCTCGATGATGTCGAGCATGTGCGGGGACGGGTCGCAGATGCCGCACATCTGCGGGACGATGCCCTTCCCGAGCAGATAGGCGAGGCTGCCGTTGATCGATGCGACGTAGCCCGTCAGGTCGCCCAGCGTGTCCTCCAGCGAGGGGCCGCCGCCGGCAATGGCGAGAATGCCATCGTGTGGCGGATTGGTGCCCGAAACGACCGGGAGGCCGCGCGCTATCGAGGAGCGCATGTTCTCGTGCAGGTCTTCCGGCTTGTGGGCCGGGACGAGCTTGAAGTTGAAGTGGACGATTTCGGGCGTGTCGTTCATGCGGTCGGCCATACCGGCCTAATGCCCGTCTTTTCTTGCCGCTCGGCTTCCTGTCGCCAGCGGCTATATCCGGGAACATCTGGTGTATACGTCGACACAATCTGATCACCTTCGCGCCACACATTGACGCAAGGATGCGCCCCCAGAGTTCCTTTCTCTGCGAAGACGCGGCTGCGCTTGCTCTTTTCGTCCATAGGCTCTCCTCAGATGGAAACGGCCCGCGCCGAAGCGCGAGCCGCCAAAGCCCGATGCCTTACGGCAGAGCGGGGACTTAGTTCGACAGGTTCACGCGGTTGGTCACGAACGGCCGCTGAATCCAGTAGGTATCCAGGAACGTTCCGACGACGTGAACAGTCGTGGTCTTGCGGGCGTTGATCACCGCGTCACCGATCACCGAGGCATCGTCCACCGACCCCGAGGTCGAGGTCAGCCACAGGAAGCCGGAGGTGTGCGTGATCGAGGTCAGGCCCAGAGCACTCGCGGTGCCCGAGATCTGATACCACGCATACGATGCCGTAGTCGTGTTGGTGGTCATGGAAACCGCCAGCGACCCGTTGGCATTGGCCACCGCGAGGGTGGTCGTGCCGGTGGAGCCGTTGTAGGTCACCCACGAGCCCACCGCCGTCGAGGCAACGCCCTTCAGGTAGATGAACTCGCCGACGCCCAGAGTGGAATCCACCGCCTGGATGATCTGTCCAAGCTGATGAAGCTGGGTGGTCGACTTGGTGTTGATCGGCTGCACGCCAATGCCGCCGTTGAGAGGGTAATAAGCCATTGATTGGTTCTCCTTTCTTCAGCGGCTCAAGCGCAAACGACGCCCTGGCGGGCGGCATTCGAGAGGGTCATGTTTCCCTTGAAGTAAAGGGGGATGACCGTTGCGTCCTGATTGACCGAAACCTTGTCGTCGAGAGTAACAAAGTTCCAGTCGGTGTGCGGACGGAAGTGCAGATAGTCCGTGTTGAGCAAATAAAGCCGCGTTCCCGTGGTTTCATTTGGATCAAAGAAGACATCCGCCATGCCGCCCCAGAAGGTCAGCGAGGCAAAGCCTGCGCCCGCCGTCTCGTCCTTCATGAAGCGCTGGTTCGCCTGCAGGCTCGCCAGGTAGTACTGGAAGTAGGTCGTGCCCCCGACGATCATGTCGGGCTTGTCGCGGCCACGAGTGGCGTTGATGTAGACCGTGTTCAGCGCGTTCTGGATGGTCGTCGACGACGCCGTGACGGCCTGCGTGCTGAAGTCGTAGTACTGGTTGCGCCACCAGGTATTCGCCGCGCGGTCGATGCCGCCGACGGTGCCCGACGTGGGCAGATCCGCGATGAGGAACTGCAGGCCACCGATCGACTTCCCGCTGTTCTCCGTCGAGGAGTAAAACAGCGCCGCCGCGACCGAGTTCTGCAGCGTGATTTCCGCAACGCGAATACGCGATTTGGCGAGATTGAAAACGGACTCCTTGGTGCCCGAGTTCTTCGCCTTGTCGAGGCCGGACATCACGACGTTGGCGTTCAACTCTTTCCAGCTAAAGTTGGCGCTGGTCAGAACGTCCGAAGTCGAGACATCGAGGATTTCGAGACCTGAATACCACCGGACGGTGGAATTCTGCTTTCTGTTACCACTGGCTAACCAGCGGCCCGGTCATTTCTGCCGGGCTCTCTACATTCCTGCAGAGACCAGACTGTATCTTCCCTTTCGGGGATGGCCCTCAGTCGTTACACACGCCCAGAGGCAGGGTGCCTCTTGCTTGGCTCGGGATTGTCCTTCCGCGCCTTTCGGCCGGGCATCGGAGTTCCCCCGAATTCGCCATCATTCAGACAGCCGCTCTTGCGGTCGGCTGCTGGCCCATGAGCCCGAAGGCTCTTAAGCGTACATCAGGTTCTCGAGGATGTTGTTGCCGCCGCCAACCGGCTCCGCATTCCCCTTCTGCTTCAGCTTCATGAGCAGAGGGTTATGCGTCATGATATTGTCGGCGAGTTCCTTCTGGTAATAGTCGAGGGTGGTAGTGATCAGTTCCGTGTAGGAACTATTCGGGACTGCCATAGTCCGCTATCCTTATGGATGCGGCCCACGACGATTTAGATCCCGTGCAGGTTCATTGCCTGTCGGAGGGCGCCGTCGATGCCCTTCTGGGGCTTCGTGGCGGGGCCGGCGGGCGGGGCGCTGATCGGTGCTCGGGCTCGGCGAGCCTTGTTCACGTCGGCGGCCTTGGTTTGCTCGGCAAGCCAACGCTGCTTCTCGCTGTCGAGAAACTGCTGGCGGACGTTGGGGACAATCCCGATTGCCGCATCGTAAGCGAGCTGCAGCCGTTCCCCCAGGTCGGGGTTGCTGGCGATGTCCGGGGTCTGCAGAAGGCCCACCATCTTCGCCTCCAGTTCGGGGCTCAGATATGGGTGCCGCGGATTGCCGGCATCATCAACTTCGGCGCGGAATTTCGCTATGGCGCGATCGGCGTATTGCAGTTCCTGTGCCCGCTGTGCTTCGGTTTGCCGCTGCTCGAATCCATCGAGCCTTTGCTGGGCTGCACGTACTTCGTCGAGGACCTGTTTGATGAGAGGGTCGACCTGGGGCCGCTGCGCGGGCTGCTGCCCGGCCGCCGGCTGTGTCGTCCCGGTGAAAGCTTCGGGGAAAATCTGCTGCAGAACGTCCGCGATCGGAGCGTCGCCGGCAAATTGTCCAATCGCCCAACGGGCGTAATTCGGGAAGTCCTTCGTCGCCGCATCGTTTATCTCGATGAGGCGGGCGATGCCTTCCGCATCACTCTTGAGACCGGCCGCGCGCATCTGCTCGCGGTGCTGAGGAGTGATGGTCTGGTAGACAGACCGTGCGTATCGCTCGGCGTCTGCCAGTTGCGTCGACTTCTTGCCGTACTCAGCTTCGAAGCCTTTGGCCATTTCAAGCATGACCTGCTTTGCTTCCGGGGTCGGAAGCTTGTCGAAGGCGGCCTTGCGGGTAGCATCCCAGTTCGCGGGGGCGGTCAGGGTCGGCGCCTGTTGTGCGGGAGCAGCGGTCTTCTCGACCTTCTCCCGGACATGGGCTTTGACCTTGATCGGCTTCGCAGCGGGCTTTGCTTCCGGCTCCGGCTTCTCTTCGTCGGTTACGGGCTGTTCGTCCGTCTCTTCCAGTTCGGGCTCGGGATCACCGGCCGCGGCGTGGAAGCTATCGTCAGGCAGTCCGACATCCGCGATTGCGGCTTCGAACGCCTTGGCGAGTCCACCTTCACCGGCAGAGCCCTCTGGGCTGCTCGCAGTGTTGGGGTTGGGCATAGGTTCGCGTTCCTCTGTTGAGGTTTCAAATGGACAAGAGTAGAATCGTCAGTGCTGCCGGGCACTCTCGGGCGAGCCCACCGCGCAAGCGGCTTCCGGTCCTTCGAGGCAAAAATGGGGTTACGGTCTGATCAGCCGTTCCCGGTAGCGGCTACCGCATCCCCAGCTTCTCGAGCGCCTGCCCGTAGGCTCGCTCCAGTGCCCGCTCGTTCGTCGTCTGCGGCTTCAGCCGATACGGGTCGAAGTCAGACACCTTGTTTAGCTCGCCACACTGGCGCGCGCCGTAGCCGCGTTCCTCGTGTCGCACTTGCTTCCGGGAGGACAGCACCTTGCCGGAAAGCGGCGAGACGAACGGCTTGATATCGGCCATGTAGTACGGCGCTGCATCCTTCGACTCTTCGGCCCGCTTCGTCCGCGTTGGCTTGAAGCCGGACCAGTCGATGAGCTTAAAGTTTTCCGAATAAGCGCTCATGCCACTTTTGCCTGTGCTGCTGCCTTCATCAGTTCATGGCGTTCTTGGTCAATCTCATCAATGCGCTTCAGCGCCCATCGCATATCTTCGTCGGCTGTCTCAAAAATCTCACGAACAGTCGCTATCTGAATGTCCAGCGACGCCAACCGCTCCTGAATTTCCTTCTGGCTCATGTCAGCCATCACGCCACCATCAACAGCATCTTCACTGCGCAACCCCCACGGCCGTCTCCACCGCCTTAATCCCGCCACCGATTTGAGCCAGCGCCTGCCCCAAGCCGTCCAGCTTCTCCGAAATGTCCATCAGAACACGACTCATCGGCTGGCCGCCTTCCGTCTCGGGCTCCTCGTCTACCAGCGCCTTGTTGTGCGCGGCCTGACGCAAGCCGATATCCTTTGCCGAGGTCTCGCGGGTGTGCGCCATCGTCTCGGCCTGCGCCTGCTTGGCGTGTTCGAGCTTCGCCGCCTCCATGCCCATCGTATCGATATGGGCCTGCTTGGCGTGGTTGACCTTCTCGGCCTCGATTGCCGCCATTTGGGCCTTGTGATCAGCCTCGATCTGAACCCGCTTGTCCTCGATCGCCAACAGCCCCTGCTTGTGCTGCTGATCGATCTGCGCCGTCGTCGCCTTATGCTGGGCGTCGGTCTGTTGCGCCTGCTCGAGGAGCTGCAGCTTCTTCTGGATCTCCATCGCCTTCACGTCAGGCGGGATGTCCGTACTGGCTGGCGCTTCGGGCGGCTGCGGCGGGTTGCGCTCCAACTCCTCAAAGGCATCCTCGACCGTTTCCTCGAGCGACCGGGCCGCCTTGAACGTCCGCATACCGAAGAGGAACATCTCCTTGATCAGTGGTAGCGTCTTGGGTGCCTGTGTGGCAGCGACATACGCCTTTTCCAGCATGTCGTTCATCGCGCCGATAGCTTCCACCCGGCGCTGCTTCTCGGCGTCCTCGTCCTGCATCGTCGAGTCGGTCTCGACATCGACCCGGTAGCCCCGCAGCTTGTCGGAGCGGAGGATCTGCATCACCTCATCCCAGGTCGGGGAGAGGGCGCGCTGAAGCATGTCTGGCGGGATGTCGGGAGGCGCTGCCGATGCCTGATCGGGTTGAGGAGGCCCGCCCGGCATCGGCTGCTGCCCTTGCATGGCCGGGGGAGCACCCGGCCCTGCAGTCGGTGACGGGAGAGTAGCGCTCGTAGCGGGAGGCCCACCCGTGGGCTGTCCAGCCCCGCTCACTCCCGCCATCGACTGCGGGGCATGCTGCAGCATCTGGATCTTCTGCTTCAGCAACATCTGCTCTTGCTTCGTCGGCAAATCCATGCCGGTAATCTCTGCAAGCGTCTCCTGTGTGAAATGCTCGGCGATAATCTCGGCGACGATACGGTAGGCGTCACGGATGAACCGCTGCACCTCCCGCTGCCGGGTCTGCATCCGCATGTTGCCGAACTGGGCCTTGAGCGTCTGTGCGCCCTTGGTCTCGTTCGGATCGGTGCTACCCCGGACAATGTCCGAGATGCCCGTGATGTCGTAAATCTCCTGGACGAGCTGCGCCTGTCTTATGCTCAGCTTGTCGATGACCGCGCTGATAACGTCGATCGGCATGAAGCCGAAGGCCGCCGCAATGCCCCCACGATCCCGGATGGCTTGGTAGTTCGAGTGCGGCAGGAACTCGCCGTCGTCCGCCTTGCTCATGTCGGCCAGCGTCGAGCCGCCGGGCGCGGACGGATCGGGCAGCGTGGCGTCGTAG